>JGI24708J26588_10002813_pt1 | contig 13025 bp, 12 predicted proteins | sample BioPla1DNA2_FD_26588 | JGI IMG/M metagenome (IMG submission 26588) | reverse complement strand
AGATAACCTTACTCAGTGCAATTCTAATTGCTACTGGACTGATCAGTATCTTTGCTTTTTCCAATGAATATTTATTTAACTGGGCCTTTATAATTGCTTCCGTTCTGGGAGTTCTGCCTATAGCTATCCAGGCCTACCAGGCCCTGAGGGTAAAAGTAGTCAGTATAGATGTTTTAGTTACTGTCGCTGTTATCGGGGCCTTTTTAATAAAGAATTATGAGGAATCCGCAATTGTTACATTCCTTTTTTTATTCGGGGCATTTCTGGAGCAGCGTACCCTTAATAAAACCCGTTCTGCAATCAAGGAATTAACTGAAATGGCACCTGATAAAGCCTTAAAACAAATGTCAGATGGTGAATACGAGGAGATAGATGTAGATGATGTTGAAGAAAAAGATATACTACTTGTTAAGACAGGGGCAAAGGTACCTGTTGATGGTATTGTTTTATCAGGCGAGGGGTATATCAATGAAGCAAGTATTACCGGCGAATCTGTTCCAGTAAATAAAAAGAAAGATTCCAGGGTTTTTGCCGGGACTATCCTGGAAAATGGAACTATTCAAATTCTTGCAGAACGGGTCGGTGAGGATACCACTTTTGGTAAGATAATTGAGCTGGTTGAAGAGGCCCAGGATTCAAAATCAGCAGCGGAACGTTTTATTGATAAATTCTCTAAATATTATACTCCGGCAGTGCTGGCCCTTTCGATTCTGGTCTGGCTTTTTTCAAGGAACATTGAACTGGCCATTACCATCCTGGTTCTGGGCTGTCCAGGGGCACTGGTAATCGGTGTTCCAGTATCTAATGTGGCCGGTATAGGCAATGGGGCCAGAAAGGGTGTGCTTCTGAAAGGCAGTGAGGTCATTCATGCCTTCAGTAAAGTTGATACAATAGTATTTGATAAAACAGGAACCTTGACAATAGGTAATCCTGAGGTAGCGGAAGTAGAAATCTATACAGATAATACCAGGGAAGTTTTCGCCTATCTTGCCAGTATTGAAAAAGAATCAGATCATCCCCTGGCCAAAGCAGTACTGGGATATATGGGTGAGGTGGAGTTATATCCTGTTGAAAATACGAATGTTGTGAAAGGCAGCGGGATAGTAGCTTATGTAAATGGACACAGAGTAGCAGTGGGTAATCCAGTATTGATGGAGAAAGAAAAGGTTCATTTAAGTGAAAAAGAACGCAGGGATATCCAACTCTTTGAAGAAAACGGCAACTCCCTGGTCCTGACAGCGGTTGATGGTGAATTAAAGGTTTTGATGGGAATTCGTGACAGGATACGGCCAGGTGTAAAAAACGACCTGCAGAGATTAAAGAAACTGGGAGTCAGAAATCTGGTGGTCCTATCAGGTGATAATCAGGGAACTGTTGATTTAGTAGCCAGGGAACTTGGTTTAACCGAAGCCCATGGAAACATGTTGCCGGAAGATAAGGCTGCCTATATTAAAGAATTACAGGCCCGGGGCCAGGTTGTTGCCTTTGTTGGTGATGGAGTGAATGATAGTCCCTCAATTGCCCTGGCGGATATCGGAATTGCCATGGGTGGCGGTACAGATGTTGCCATTGAAACCTCTGATCTGGTTTTAATGAATTCAGATTTCAGCCGCCTGCCCCATGCTTTAGGTCTGACAAAAGCAACGGTAAATAATATGCGGCAGAATATCTTTATTGCTGTAGGAGTTGTATTATTCTTATTGGCCAGTGTATTCTTCAGTGAATGGATGAACATGTCCATTGGTATGCTGGTTCATGAAGCAAGTATCCTGGCTGTAATCTTAAATGGGATGAGGCTTCTCCATTATAAGTTAAGATAGGGTTATAATAGAAAATATATAAATTTTGACATAGATCAAATTAATTATAAACCCTAAGGCGTATAATATTGTTGCAGAGAATGCCCTGGATAAGCATATAAGTTTACAAGCCTATGAATAAAAATTAAGTGAAAGGAGAAAAGCAAAATGCAGAAAGCAACTATTCATCTGGAAACATTGAGCTGTCCCTCATGTTTACAGAAAATCGATAAGGCAGTAAAAGCTTTAGATGGTGTAGATAAAGACAGTGTAGAGGTATTATTTAACTCAAGTAAGGTTAAAGTAAATTTTGATGGAGAGGTTACAAACATAGAAGAGATAGAAAAGGCTATCAATGCTTTAGGTTATGAGGTTCTGAAATCACGGGTTAAGGCACTATAAAAAAGCATTATAAAATAAGAGAAAAAAAGCCGGCCATTTACAGGCTGGTTTTTTTTATAATATTCCTCTTTTTCTGATTGAAAAGACAAAAAATTGAGAAAAACATTGAAAAAAATTCAGGGAATAAGTATAATGTTAGAAACGATACCTGATAAAAGGCATCAGGTAAAGAGAAATAAGGAGGATAAAAAGGTGATCTGGAAGGATAAATATGCTATTGGTGTTGAGGTGATTGACAGACAGCATAAAGAATTATTCGAAAGATTTAACAAGTTTTTAAAAGTAGTGAGAAGCGAGCATAGTATGGAAGAAAAGATTGATGATATTGAAGAGACTTTTAATTTTATGGGTGAATATGTTATTGCCCATTTTCAGTCTGAGGAAGCGGTACAAAAGAAATATAATTTCCCGGAATATGAAAGGCATCATCAGATTCATGAAAATTTCAAGAAAGATGTAATGGAATTCAAGAGGAAATTTGAGGAAGACAAATATAATGAGGAATTGATAATGGAATTCAGTGGAAGAATATTGACCTGGTTAATCAATCATGTGACCGGTGAAGACCAGAAAATAAGTAAATACATAAACAGGAAGGAAGAGGAATAGTGAAAGCAACATATATTAATCCTATATACATAGCTGCACGTGAAGTATTTCAGAATATGTTTTCTATAGAGTTGGAGAGAGAGGATTTACGGGTAGATGAAAAGATTGTCCCCAATCATGTTATCAATGTTTCAATAGGGATTACAGGTGATTTAAAAGGGACTATTGTATTTAGTTTCCCGGAAGAAATGGTATTTAACCTTGTGGAAGAAATGGCCGGAATGGAATTTAAGGAATTTGATACATTCATGGCTTCAGCCATTGGAGAATTGGCCAATATTATCACCGGTAATGCCATGAGCAATTTGTCCGAATCAGGTTATTCCTGTAATATTGTTCCTCCCCAGATCACTGTCGGATTAAATAAAAGTTTTTCAACAGCATCCAAGCAGATACTGATAATCCCAATACAGGCAGGTAATAAAAATTTTGATTTATATATATCAATCAAGGAATAAACATAAATAACCCGGATAGAGGTGAATGTATTTGGAGAGGTATGAAAAGGCTACATTAGCTGGTGGATGTTTCTGGTGCCTGGAGGCAGTTTTTAAATATTTAAAGGGTGTGCTGGAAGTATTGCCGGGTTATTCAGGCGGCCATACTGCAAACCCGACCTATGAAGAGGTATGTAAGGATATAACAGGCCATGCAGAAGTTGTACAGATAAGCTTTGAACCGGAAGTAATCTCTTACCGGGATCTATTGGAGATATTCTTTTCCATACATGATCCTACTACCTTAAACCGGCAGGGCGGTGATATCGGTACCCAGTACCGTTCTGCAATTTTTTACCATAATGAAGAACAGAAAGAACAGGCTCTGGCCATGATAAGGAGCCTGGAGGAAGAACAGGTATATGAAGACCCTATTGTAACCCAGGTGGAGAAACTGGAGATATTTTATCCGGCAGAAGAATATCACCGTAATTATTATGAAAGAAATCCGGAACAGGCCTATTGTGCTGTGGTAATAGCTCCTAAGCTGGCAAAATTCAGGGCAAAATATAAAGAGAAACTTAATAAATAAAGGGAAAAGCAGGATATTTGAAAAAAACGACTTTATATAATATAATGAATGTAGTAAAAGTTATGATTATCACAAAGAACAGATAGATAGGGTGATTAAAATAGAAAATGTAGCTTATGCTTTCCTGTTGACCTGTCTTGCAGGTCTTGCTACTGGGATAGGGAGTTTTCTCGCTTTTTTCACCAAAAAAACCAATAAATCCTTTTTAGCAGTTTCCCTGGGTTTTTCCGCAGGAGTTATGATATATGTTTCTTTTGTGGAGATTTTTCCCAAGGCCCAGGAAGCTCTGCGTTCCTATCTAGGGGAAGGACCGGGTGATTGGGCAACGGTTGCTTCTTTCTTTTTCGGAGTTTTGCTTATTTTAATAATTGACCGGTTGGTCCCGGAAACTGAAAACCCCCATGAGGCCAGAGAAGAGGAGATGTTAATTGATCTTAAAGAGGATGTTCTGGATGAAAAAGACAATTTACACAGGATGGGGATGTTTTCAGCCCTGGCCATTGCCATACATAACTTTCCGGAAGGGTTAGCCACCTTTGCCTCAGCCCTGAGTGACCCGGCATTAGGGTTGTCTATTGCGGTTGCTATATCACTTCACAATATACCTGAGGGTATCTCTGTTGCAGTACCCTTATATTATGCAACAGGAAGCAGGAAAAAGGCCTTTTTCTACTCATTTCTATCCGGCCTTTCAGAACCTCTGGGAGCATTAATTGGTTATTTTATCCTGCGGAACTTTTTCAATGATCTGGTTTTTGGTATTTTATTTGGTGCTGTAGCTGGTATTATGGTTTATATATCTATCGATGAATTGCTGCCGACATCAAGAGAATATGGCCAGAATCATCAGGAAATCTATGGCTTTATTGCCGGGATGTTTGTCATGGCTTTGAGCCTTTTAATCCTTTAAAAATTACCAGAATAAGTATTTTTAGAGGAATGATGGAATATATTAGCAAAATTGGTTGAGTTTTTTATATTAGTATGTTAATATAATAACTAGTGAAGCAATAAAAAGATGTGTCGAGGTGAGTCTATTGAATTTGAGTATAGATACCAATATCGATAGTCGTACAATGAAGGATTATGTTTATCAGGTATTGAAGAGAAATATTATGGAGCTGAGATTAAAACCTGGCTCACCTCTGAAGAAAGAAAAGATATCAAGGCAATTGCAGGTTAGTGTTACTCCGGTCAGGGAAGCATTTGCCAAACTGGCTGAGGATGATCTGGTGGATATACTCCCTCAGAATGGTACCTTTGTTTCTCATATCAATATAGACAAGATAATCCAGGCCCAGTTTATGCGGGAGAATATGGAACTGGCTGTGATTAAACTTGCCTGTGAAATGGATTTTCCTAAAGATAGACTCTTTAAATTACAGACTATAGTTAAGATGCAGGAAATTCTTGCTGAGGAGGAGAATCTGATTCAACTTTTCGAATTGGATAATCAGTTTCACCGGATTGTTTTTGAAACCTGTAATAAAAAATATGTCTGGGAGATTTTACAACAGGTAAGTACCCATATAGATAGAATCAGGGTATTGAGTTTAACCACTTACTTTAATAGAAAAGAAATAATTGCTGATCATCAGAAAATTATCGATGCTATAAAGGATAAAAATCTGGAGTTAGCTGAGCGGGTAGTGAAAGAACATACTAACAGGATTAAGTATGATATAGAGAAAATGAAAGAAAAATATAGTGATTATTTTGATTAAGGGTAATTTTTTGTCCAGTAATATAACCCTTGACTTTTAACGGATTTTAAGCTATATTTAATAAAAATTAAAAATTTTAAAGGCTGTGAAAGGGAGAGTAGTAAAGAGAATCTTTAGTACAGAGAGGTAATTCAGCGGCTGAGAGATTACCGGAAAGACTCTTTATGAAGATCACCCTGGAGCCGGAACTTGAAGGTACACTTTTTCTGTACTGTGTAGGGTTTCCCGCCAGGTGCGTTAGACTAAAATGAGTGATAGGATAAGATTTCCTGCTCTATTTATCAGGAAATAATTATTTATCCTATAAAATGGGTGGTAACGCGGTAATATCGTCCCTGAGTCTTTGTGGCTTGGGGATTTTTTAATTTTATAGAAGAAATAATTATGACTGTTATTCTTTTTTAAACAGATTTATAAACAGAAAGGGAAGGTGAATTGATATGAGCAGATTTGAAGATTTTTCTGATTTACCAGTACATGAAACTGAAAAGCGGATTGCCGATTACTGGGATGAAATCGGTTTGCTGGACAAAAGTATATCTACCCGGGAGGGTAATGAAAGGTTTGTTTTCTACGAAGGGCCGCCAACAGCCAATGGCAGGCCGGGAATACACCATGTTATTTCCAGGGCATTGAAGGATGCTGTCTGTAGATATAAGACCATGCAGGGGTATCAGGTAAAAAGAAAGGCTGGCTGGGATACCCATGGATTGCCGGTGGAGATTGAGGTAGAGAAGGAGTTAAATATCAGCAGCAAGCGTGAGATTGAGGAATACGGAATTGCTGAATTTAATGAAAAATGCAGGGAATCCGTCTTTAAGTATGAAAGTTTATGGCGTGAAATGACCAAAAGGATGGGTTATTTGATTGATATGGATGACCCATATATAACCCTGGATAATGATTATATTGAAACTGTCTGGTGGATACTGGATAAGTTTAATAAAGAAGGCTTAATCTATGAAGGACATAAGATTTTACCCTATTGTACCCGCTGTGGTACCGGGCTGGCCTCTCACGAAGTTGCCCAGGGTTATGAGGAAATTAAGTCTACAACTGTTTATGTTAAATTTAAAAGAAAAGATAGGGATGAGTATTTTCTGGTCTGGACAACTACCCCCTGGACACTGGCAGCCAATGTGGCTTTAACAGTTAATCCAGAGATGACCTACTTGAAAGTTAAAAATAATGATGAAGTCCTATATATAGAAAAATCCCTGGCAGCGGTGGTCCTGGAGGGTGAATACGAAGTACTGGAGGAAATAAAGGGTAAGGAACTGGAAGGTATAGAGTATGAACCCATTATGCCCTTTGTAGAGCCGGATAAAAAAGCCTATTTTGTCACCCTGGCTGATTATGTAACTGCAGAGGATGGTACCGGTATTGTCCACACTGCACCGGCATTTGGTGAAGATGACTATCAGACAGGACTGAGATACAATCTGCCTGTTTTGCAGCCTGTAGATGAGGATGGTAAATATACTACTACTCCCTGGCAGGGCATGTTCGTAATGGATGCCGATATCGAGATTCTGAAATGGCTTTATGAGGAAGGCAAACTGTATAAGAAAGCGAATATATCCCACAACTACCCACACTGCTGGAGATGTAAAACACCCCTGCTTTATTATGCCAAGCCCGGCTGGTATATTGAGATGACAAAATTAAAGGATAAACTGATAGAGAATAATGATGGTGTAGAGTGGTATCCGCCATTTGTGGGAGAAGGCCGCTTTGGGAACTGGCTGGAAAACTTAAAGGATTGGGCTATTTCCCGCAGTAGATATTGGGGAACCCCTCTCAATATCTGGATTTGTGATGACTGTGGCCATAAGGACAGTATAGGCTCCAGGCAGGAACTGGTGGAAAAGGCTATAGAAGATATTGATGAAAATATCGAATTACACAGGCCGTATGTAGATGAGGTACACTTGAAATGTGACCAGTGTGGTGGTAGCATGACCAGGGTGCCGGATGTAGTTGATTGTTGGTTTGATAGTGGTGCCATGCCTTTTGCCCAGCTGCATTATCCCTTTGAGAACCAGGAAGAATTTAAAAATAATTTTCCTGCTGATTTTATCTGTGAGGGGATTGACCAGACCAGGGGTTGGTTCTACTCCTTATTGGCTATCTCTACCTTTGTGACCGGAAAATCACCATACAAGCGGGTTCTGGTTAATGACCTGATTCTGGATAAAGAGGGTAAGAAGATGTCCAAGTCCAGGGGTAATACCGTTGATCCCTTTGATTTATTTGAGGAGTACGGTGCAGATGCCTTGAGGTGGTATCTATATTATGTATCCCCTGCCTGGGTTCCGACCAAGTTCGATGTTGACGGTTTAAAAGAGGTAGAAAGCAAGTTCTTCCGGATTATCAAGAATGTTTATTATTTCTTTAAACTATATGCCAATACTGATAAAGTGGATCCAACAAGGTTTTTCGTTAAATATGAGGACCGGAGTGAGCTGGACCGCTGGTTGTTGTCCAAATATAATAGCCTTATCAAGACTGTAAACCAGCATATGGATCAATATGATTTAACCAGTGCTGTAAGGGCTATCCAGTTCTTCGTTGATGAGGACCTGTCCAACTGGTACATCAGGCGTTCCAGAAGGAGATTCTGGGCTTCTGAACTGGATACTGATAAAAAATCAGTTTATAATACTACCTATGAGGTTCTTGTGGGAGTTGCCAGGATAATTGCCCCCTTTGTTCCCTTTATTGCTGAAGAACTATATCAGAAATTAACCGGGGAAGAATCTGTCCACCTGTCCTATTTCCCGGAAGTTAATGAAGCCTTAATCGATAAAAAACTGGAAGAAAAGATGGACCTGGTCAGGGATCTGGTTACACTGGGCAGGGCTGTCCGGGAAGAACATGACCTGAAAGTACGGCAGCCTATCCAGAAGGTACTGGTTGACGGCCGGTATGAGGAACTGATCAGTGATCTGATTCCTTTGATGCAGGAAGAATTAAATGTAAAAGAGGTTGTTTTTGCAAAAGACCTTAATGAGTATATGGATTTTAAGTTAAAGCCGAACTTTAAGGTTGTCGGCCCCCTCTTAAGGGATAAGATGAAATTCTTTGCTCCAGCTCTGGCTAAACTTGATGCTGTAGTAATAAAAGGAAAGGTAGAGCAGGGGGAATCTTTTAGTCTGGATCTTGGCGGGGAAGATTTTGAAGTAAAGCCTGAATATATCAGTGTAGAGATTGTAGATAGAGAAGGTTTTGCTGTAGCCATGGATAACGGCCTCTTCGTTATCCTTGATACCACACTGAGCCAGGACTTACTGGATGAGGGTTATGCCCGGGAGTTTGTTTCCAAGGTACAGCAGATGCGTAAAAATAATGGCTATGAGGTACTGGATAAGATTAAAATATATTTCAATGCCGGTGAAGAAATCAGCAATGCTGTAAAGGTTTTTGAAGAGTATATCAAAACAGAAACCTTGGCCGAGAGTATCGAAAAGGCAGACGGGGATTTGGAAAAATTTGATCTAAACGGTCATGAAACAGGTATCAGATTAGAAAAAATTAAATAGGAAAAACGACACAGGGGGACGGATTTCCTGTGTTATACTCCTGGGATATTTCCATGTCATAAATGACAAAAGGGCAGTTTTAAAAGACTGCCCTTTTTATTATTGCTAATTGTAATTTGTTTAATAGGGATAAAAGGTTTTCATGTTCCTGGCCTTTATTTTAATGAGTAATATGAAGGAATATAAGGAAGCCTGTTAAAATCAGTTATTTATTCAAACAGGGAATCAGCCAGTTTCTGAATCTTTTCCCTTCTCTTATCTGTTTTTCCTTCATCGATTACTAATTTCAGTATATCGCCTTCTTTAGCAGCTGCAGGCAGGTATTTTATCGGAATCTCGAGCATTTTATCTTCACACTCTATGATAGCCATGTTTCCTTCAAAGCGGTCGAGAATTAACATGATAACCCCCTTTCCAGGCTTATTCCTTTTGTTATCAGAGACAGAATAGCAGCATATTTTAATAGGTGGAGATTAAATTGTGATTGGCATCATATAGCTCTGCAGGATCACCATCATTATTCCAGATATAAGATTTGGTCCAGACCAGGATATTATCGTCAGTAATACTGGCGGCAGGGCCGCTAACGATCATCAATCTCTCTCCTGGTTTGATTGAAGTGCCCTGAGGGAAAACAAATTCCTGATTGCCCACTACACTGACCAGCTTCCAGCCGGATAGATTTTTTATTTCCTTGCTCATATTAACAATTATAACCATTTCTTTTACCAGGTCAACACTTTCGATCACAATCCCATGATTCACTGTAATGATTTGATTAACTGGGTCATGGTTAAAGAGGATTTGCTGCCCGTCACTGTGGACAATTATTGTTCCCTGTAAATCTGTTCGGTAAATCTTGATTCCATATTTTTGCAATCTTTCAATAATTAGAGGGGAGGGGTGGCCATATCTGTTATCTTTACCTGCACTGATGACAGCATAATCTGGTTCTATAATTTTAATAAATTCTTCAGTAGTAGAGGTGTTGCTGCCATGGTGGCCGACTTTCAGGACATGGGACTTGAGCCTGGCCCCGTATTTTTCTATCATTTCTTCCTCATTAGGTTTTTCGGCATCACCGGTAAAAAGGAAAGACTTATCCAGGAAATCCACCTTTACTACTGCTGAATAATGGTTCAAATTATTGTAATCATCCCTGACGGGAGAGATAAAATATATTTGTAAATCAGGTTCATCCACTATATTTACCCCTGCCCTGGCGGGGGTAATTTTTTTACCCTTTCTCTGAACGGCCAGCAAGACATCTTCAAAGGTTTTACTGGTATGTATTACCTGTGGAAGATAAATCCTGCCTATCTCAAAATTATCAATAACATCATCAAGGCCGCCAATATGGTCGGCATGGGGATGGGTGCCGATGAGATAATCAATAGTATCTATCCCCTTTTCCCGCAGGTAATTGACAACTTTCCTGCCATCACTGTTATTACCTGCATCAATGAGCATAATCTCATTATTGGGTAATTCCAGTAAGATTGAGTCAGCCTGACCTACATCAAGAAAATGAATTGTTAATTCCCCCGTCCTGCCTGATACACTAATGGCTATAAATAATAGGAGGAGAATAAATAATAAAAGCTTATTTCTCATATTTTTCTTCATTTACCTGGCTCCTTTACCGACAATATTATGTATAATATGACAAAAAAACTGATTATACTTTTTATTATATCAAAAGGCCCTATTATTTCAAACTTAAGTGAAAGTTTAGGGCCGGCCAGGTTCAGGACAGGGATACTATATTTCAGATAGTTCTTGTTTTAATGATTTTAAAACACTTATTTATACTATTAAAAAAATAATCAATAAACTTAAAAATATTAATATAAAAATTAAAAATATTAAAAAATGTTATTGACAAACTTAAAATATTTTTATAATATTTAAGTGAGGAAATATAAGGTAATATAATTATCCAGCAGGTAGCCAGAGCTTTATATAAATAAACTTTCATGAAATAACCGGGTAAAACAGCAGAGGTTTTTAATTCTAATAGAAAGGAAGAAATCTTTATGGAACACAGAGTATTAGGAGCCTGTCCTGTTTGTAGTGGCAGGATGAGGATCAAGGTATTACATTGTCCAGCCTGTAATACAGAGGTAAGGGGAAATTTTACTGCAGGTAAGTTTGCCCACTTAACAGAGAGTCAATTGGAATTTGTCGAAGTATTTATAAAATCCAGAGGTAATATTAAGGAGGTTGAGAGGGAACTGGGGATTTCTTATCCAACAGTAAGGAATAAACTAGATGAGATTATTAAGGCTCTGGGCTACAGTGTAGATACCAGCCCGGATGATAGTATTGGAGAGCGTAGGAAAGAGATCCTGACCATGCTGGAAAAGGGAGAGATCAATTCTCAGGAAGCAATAAAAATGCTTAAAAATCTTTAAAAAGGAGGAAGCTAAATGAGTGATGAGAGGGTAAGGGTTTTAAAATTACTGGAAAGTGGAGAGATAGATGTAGATGAGGCCATTGGCCTGCTTAATGCCCTGGATAGCAGGGCAGAGGAAAGAGGCAAGAAAAACAAGGTTATCAGGATTATAGTTGCTGAAGATGGAGAAGAAAAGGTTAATATTAGGGTACCTATCAGGTTGGCAAAACTTTTAACCAGATTTATCCCCAAAAGTGTTCTGGAAGATCTGGGCGAGGAAGATATAGATCTTAAAGAACTTCTTGAATCCCTGGAATGGGAATCAGTAGAGGGTGAATTGCTCAATGTAAATGATGATGGTGATATTGTTATTATCAGGGTTGAGTAGATAAGGAGGAAAAAATGTTACCAGAAGAGAAATTAATAATAGAGAGAATGTTGGCAGAGGGAAAGATAGATAAGGAAGAAGCCGATTCCTTAATTCAGGTATTAGAGGGAAGATATAATCAATCAGTTCAAAAAAATATCCAGACTGAAAAAACTAAGAGTCAGACGACAGATAAAAAGAGCAGCACAGAGGATAAGTTTTTATCTCTGGGTAATATTATAAAAAAATTCTTTCAGAATGGAGATACATTTGTCCCGGGAGACAAATATAAGGTTATCCGGAATTTTTCGGGAGCCTTTCCCGGGGATAGTATCCCCCAAATAAGTATTTTTTCTAATAATGGTAATGTTTCTATTAGGGAACAGGAGGAAACTGGTTATAAGTTAGAACTTGAATTAATGGTAAAAGCTAAAGAACGGGGAGAAGCAGAAGATAAGGTAGATGAGACAAGCTTTGTTAAACTTGTTGGAGAGATGCTGGAAATAGATTGTAGAGATTTCCAGGGAGCGAAAGTGAACCTCTATCTGTCCAGGGACCAAATATACAGACTCAAATCAGAAATTCAAAATGGGGCATATTATATAGAGAAAAACCGCTATGAAGAATTTGAAGTGGTTACAAAAAATGGTATGATTACTGTTAAAGATGTAGATGCTGGCACTGCAAAAATAAAGTCTAATAATGGAAAGATAGACTTTAGGGGCTGTGGAGACCTTGATATTAGTACTAATAATGGTATGATAGATATTGAACTACAGGAAAAGGAAGGTATTAAGACTTCTGTAAATCTAACGACCTATAATGGGAAATGTACTATAAAGCTTCCTGCTAAAAAAGTAGCCTATCTGGATTGTAAAACCCAAAAATGGCAGGGTTAATCTGGCTATAGATAATCTTAACTTTACTAAAAACAAGAAAGCAGGACCAAGTCAGCATATTATTGCAGAAAAAATTGATGGAGACAAAGAGAAGGGAATTTATTGCCAGGCAGAGACAAAGAATGGTGTAATAGATATAATTGGTGTATAAGTAGTTATCTTATTATGAGGAGGTGATTGCAATAGCAATAATATAAATGGGAAAGAGATTGAAAATCCCCTGCTTAAAATAATTATTGCCCTTGCTGTTGTAGGTTTG
>JGI24708J26588_10002811_pt1 | contig 13034 bp, 11 predicted proteins | sample BioPla1DNA2_FD_26588 | JGI IMG/M metagenome (IMG submission 26588) | reverse complement strand
CGCTCATGCGCGACACGCCTCCGGCTGCTCTGATATCTGCCGGCACACGTTCAAGCGCCATCACCGCAACGGCTCCCGCCTCTTCCGCGATAGCGGCCTGTTCGACATTAACGACGTCCATGATGACTCCGCCTACAAGCTTGGCGGCAAGCTCACGATCAAATTTCTTCATTAGTTCATTATCCTCCGAATAAATCAAGCGGCATCGGGACGGCGTATTCGCGGGAAAAAGGGCCCAGATACCCGCGCCCCGCCCATGCTTCTTGTCCTTGTTCAATCTTAATTACAGTATACGCTGATCCACTGCCAGAACGCAAGAATACGAATCACTCGGTACGTGTACGCTCACACATCATTGTGCCGCCCTGATGTTCTTGCGATTACAACTGAATCGCAAGAACATCGGTTCCAAAAGCATTGTATTCTGACAATCGGCTTACAACGCAGCTTCAAAAATGGCGATTGAATCACGGTATGTGAGCGGCACGTAACCTTCCTGCGTGCGTTCTTCGCAATTTTTGGCCATTTCTTCAAAATACTGACGATCAATGCCGACTTCAGACAATTTCATGGGGAGGCCAAGAGACTTGAGAAATGCTTCCGTTTTGTCAATCGCCACGTTGGCGACGTCAAACGGGTCACCATCTGCATCCAGCCCCCAGACGTTCACGCCGTATTCAACGAATTTGTCGACCGTTTCGTCGCTTAGCACATATCGCATCCACGGCGGCGTCAAAATGGCAAGCCCGACGCCGTGCGTAATATCGTAGTAAGCGCTTAGTTCATGTTCCATAGGATGTACAGTCCAGGCCGTTTGCTGACCGAGGCTGCAAATACCGTTGATGGCAAGAGAACCTGCCCACATGAGATTGGCTCTGGCTTCGTAGTTGTCCGGTTCCTCAATCGCAAGGGGTCCGTAGTATATGCAAGCCTTTAACAAAGACTCGCAAATCCGCGCCTGCACATAAGCGCCTTTGACGGGGGTGAAATAATTCTCAAACGTATGACTCATAATGTCCGCAATGCCGGCAGCGGTCATCCCTTTTGAAACGGTAAAGGTATGCTCGGGATCCATGATAGAGAACTTAGGCTTCAACATATCGGAACCCGTACCGAGTTTTTCACGCGTTTTCAGATCTGAAATCACCGCATTGCCATTCATTTCCGAACCTGTCGCTGCCAGCGTAAGAACGGTAACGACGGGCAAAGCGTCCACAATTTTGTCCGGATGGAGCACGAGATCCCAAGCATCACCGTCATAGACGGCACCTGCGGCTACGACCTTGGCGCAATCGATGACACTGCCACCTCCCACCGCCAACACGACATCGATATCGTGTTCTCTACAGAGAACGACGCCTTCTCGAACAGATTCAATTCTGGGATTGGGTTCCACATTCGTTAACTCAATATAAGTTGTGTCAGCTTGATCAAGGATTTTGACAACTTCATCGTAAAGACCCATCTTCTTGATACTGTCTCTTCCGTAAACAAGCAAAATCCGTTTGCCGTACTTAGCGATATTATTCAGGTTTTTAATCGCTCCCTTTCCGAAAAAGATTTCCGTCGGTACGTTGTAATGGAAGTTTTTCATCATTATTCTCCTTCAATTCTTAATTGGCGCTCTATAGATGCCAGTCAGGCTGGAAACGAACTTTATCTGTATCTATACGTTTTGAACTTTTTCATTACGTCAAGCATCTGGTCTTTCGTAAGAATGTTAGGTTCGCCCAACGTCTTGCATATGCAATAGAGCTTTGCGACATACTCCAAATGTTCCGCCGTTGAAAAAGCTGACTGAACATCGGAGCCTAGGGCAATCAAGCCGTGGTTCGCCAAGAGAACCGCATTGCGATCTCCCATCGCTTTAACGGCATTGCGTGCAAGTTCCATCGAACCATAAACGGCGTATTCGGCACACGGCACCTCAAAACCCGCCATGGCGACCATGTAGTGAACAGGTTCCAGTGTCCATCCCATACACGATACGGCTGTTGCAAAGAGCGAATGCGTGTGCACTACAGCGTTTGCATCGGGTCTTTCTTTATAAAAAGCCAAGTGCATGCCCGTTTCACTGGAAGGTTTGTGCTTTCCCTCAACGACTTCACCGTCAATGTTTACAACCAGTATGTCGTCCACTTCGGTTTCGAAATAATCCATTCCGCTCGGAGTAATCGCGATGAGACCCTCGTCTCTGTTAAAAATACTGATGTTGCCGCCGGAACCCGTTGTCAAGTCGCTGGTAATCAATTTTTTCCCGAATGCCACCAGCTGTTCTCTTTCTTTAACTAAAAGCATGATGTTTTTCCTCTTCTACAAAAATACAAAGAAGCGTCTCGCTTCTGCACGTCAAAAAATTGGCGTAAAAACGATATAGGATGAGCCGCCCTTCCCCCTCATCAAACAGATTTTACATGTGAACAATATTGAAAGAGGATCAAGAGATGGCTCAAATAGATATTATCGCAGATGACAACGCTTCACAACGATTCTCATGAGCGCATACCCGGACGAGAACTGCATGAACGATTGAAAGGTCATAAACTGTTCAGTGTCCATTATAATTGTATAAAGATAAATATTTAGTATTGAGGCGGTTTTAATCAATGAGCAAGTTTGAAGAAAAAGATTACAGGGTCTTCGACCTTTTCCGAAACCAATGGGCGCTTGTGACAGCCGGCAACATGAAACATTTCAATTCCTGTACGATCGGCTGGGGCAGCATGGGCACCATATGGACAAGACCGGGAAAGAACGGTGCTATCGTGACAGTGTACGTCCATCCGGCGCGCTATACATGCGACTTTTTGAGGGAAAACGAGACGTTTACGGTCAGCTTCTTCCCTGAAAGCTGTAAGAAGGCACTGGGAATCATGGGATCTCACTCAGGTCGCGACATCAATAAAGTGGAAGCTTCAGGCCTCACACCCGTTGCGATGGATAACAGCGTCACGTACGAGGAAGCGAACTTAACCTTTCTTTGTAGAAAAATCTATCAACACCAGTTTGCCAAAGAGGATTTAGCCGCGGAGATACAGGAATACTACGGAAGCAATCCAAGATCATTTCCGGCGGACGAAATGGGCACGTGGCAGCCACACTGGATGTTCATCGGCGAGATTCTTGAAGTTGTGGAAAAATGAACTCCAAAATGAATCCCAAAGTGAATCCCAAAATATCCCCTAAATGTCCCTCAAAATGTCTCCAAAAAAAGGAGTGCGCTAAAAACCATTAATCTGACATTTTGAATGTTAGGTTGATTTTCTCAATAACACATTTCATCTGTACGAGTAAGCCGAGTAGGATATGATTAAAACAAAAGGAGAGACTTATGACACCGAAACAAGCCTATTACGAACGCGTAGCGAAAACATTGATTAAAAACATGGAACGGCGCCAGATGGAAGCGTACTACTGCGCGGATCGCGCCACCGCCGTACAAAAAGTATTGGAGCTCATGCCGCACGGATCGAGTGTCGCCTGGGGCGGCTCCGTGACCTTGACGGAATCGGGACTTATGGATGCATTAGATCCCGGTCTGTACAACATCATCGACCGCGCCGCCGCCAAGACGAAGGAAGAACAGCGTGAACTCTACGGAAAAATTTGCGGCTGCGATTTTTTCCTGATGAGTACAAACGCCATGACGCTAGACGGCGAATTGGTCAACATCGACGGCCGCGGCAATCGTGTCGCTTTTCTGTGCTATGGTCCGGAGAATGTCATCGTTCTGACAGGCCTCAACAAGGTCACCCCTGATCTCGAATCCGCCATTCAGCGCGTACAAAACGTTGCGGCTCCACCGAACACCATCCGCTTAAACTGCGATACACCGTGCTCCGTGACAGGTCGCTGCGGGGATTGCTACGGACCGGACAGCATCTGCAGCAGCATCGTCATCACGAGGCGCTCCCACTTCCCGAACAGGATCAAGGTTGTCCTCGTCGGTGAGGAACTCGGTTTTTAAGACGAAACAATTCAGAAACATTAGCTAAAGATGGGCCCGGAACAGGATGGCCCATCTTTTTCGCAAAGAAACGATCACCTATATCGCACTCGACAGAACGTTTAACTTAGCAGTAATTGAAAACTCGCAGTCAATAATTGAGTCTTCCGCGATATCTCCGACATAGAACTCAACTCATGGTCTAGGCCTCGAACTTGAAACAAACAGCAAGAAACGTGCTTCTTATTTCAAGTTAAGCCTTTAAGTTGAAATAAGAGACGATATTTGCGCTCCTTATTTCAAGTTCGCTTGATAAATTGAAATAAGAACGTAGCCATCAAGACTAATGTCTTTCCGAGCCGCCATGGAAACATAGAAGAATTTTCATTTACGGAGGGGTAAAGATCAATGTCCCCCTAAGTGTCCCTCAAAGCGGACTAAAAGAAACAAGAATGCCTCAAATGCTTGAACGGAAATGCCTCAAACACTTGAACGAAAAAGCCTCAATCACTTGAATGAAAAAGCGCAACTAATCATGCAGGCATCATATTTGATCCCGTGACGCTCTATTCATATAGGGACGCATTAACTAAAAAATTTGTCATCGAGGGTTCACCGGCTTGGAATCCGAATTTAAGATCAAAGACTGCTATTAGGACAACCGATAGGTTTAGAAATTCTCTTCGAGACTGTTGATCTTATCGGCGAGTGTCTTTCCCACGCCTTCATTCAGAGGGATGACGCGCTGGTTCGCGCTGCCGCGGAACGGGAGAAGGAGCGATCGCTCCTCAAGAATGAAAGGTCCGTCGATAAGAAGATCGACGCGGTCGAGAAGATGGCCGATGGCGGGCTGTGTTTCTTGTAGTTTTCGGAGTTGTGAAAGTGTGTAGCCTGTGTAGGCGATGACGTTGCCGCCTTTGGCGATGACGTGATCGGCGATGGTGATGAGCGGTTCCGGTTGGAGGAACGGCTCACCTCCCGAGAATGTGATGCCGGAAAGAAGCGGGTCGCTGTCGTATAGGGTCGTGATCTCTTCGACAGTCATCTCGCGTCCGCCCTCGGAATCGTGTGTTTCGGGGTTGTGACAACCGGGGCAGTTATGGTGACAGCCTTGGCAAAAGAGCGTCAACCGGATGCCGGGCCCGTCCGTGACGGACTCCTGGACAATGCCGGCGACGCGGATCGTTTGTGTCATCAGATTCTGACGACGTGCTTCACGCGCTGGCGTTCCTCACACTGCTTGGCGTCATTGAAGCGGTCGGTCGTCCCGACGAGATAACCGGTAATCCTGCGAATCCTTTGAAAGTTCACGCCTTCTCCGACGGTTGTGTGCTTGTTGATCATTTCTTTCTCCTTGATTCTCTATTAAGTGTGCGAGGCAGTCGCCTCATCGTTCTTCTCTTACTTAACCTACGTTTATGTTCGTCAACATGATGGAGGAACGTCAGGGTAGCGACGTCTCAACTCTTCGAGTTTTTCGACTGAAATCGATTCGCCGGCGCGACGTCCGCACCGCGGGCAGACGTCGTTGATGATGCCTGTATAACCGCAGACGGGATCTCGGTCGACGGGGTGATTGATCGAGCCGTAGCCCATGCCCTTGTCTTTCATGAACAAGACGATGCGCTCAAAGGCGTCCAAGTTGTTCGCCATGTCGCCGTCAAGTTCAACGTAGCTGATGTGCCCCGCGTTCGTCAGCGCATGGTATGGCGCCTCGCGGCAGATTTTCTCCGCCGCCGTGATCGGGAAGTAAACAGGGACATGGAACGAGTTCGAATAGAAGTCGTGATCCGTGATCCCGTGAAGCTCACCGTATCGCTTCCTGTCAATACGGAGGAAACGTCCGGATAGTCCTTCTGCCGGCGTGGCGAGCAACGTATAGTTGAGTCCTTCCAATCGGCTTTGCTCATCGCAGCGCTTTCTCATATGGCGGACGATGGCGAGGCCCAACTCCTGACTCGCTGCGCTCTCGCCGTGGTGCATTCCCGTCAGCGCCACGAGCGTCTCCGCGAGCCCGATAAAACCGACACTCAGCGTTCCGTGCCTGAGCACCTCACCGACCTCCTCGTCCACGCGAAGATCATCAGAGCCGATCCACACACCCTGTCCCATCAGGAACGGGTAATTGTAGACGCGCTTTTTGCGCTGGATGTCAAACCGGTGCTTCAGCTGGCGGAAGACAAGGTCGAATTTCTTGTCGAGCGCTGTGAAGAAATTCTCGATCGAGCCGCGCGCTTCAATGCCGAGCCGCGGGAGGTTGATCGACGTGAATGAGAGATTGCCGCGCCCTTTCGTCACTTCACGGTCGGGATCGTAGAAATTGCCGATCACACGTGTGCGGCATCCCATGTAAGCGACCTCCGTGTTGGGGTCACCTTCGCGGTAGTAGGGAAGGTTAAAGGGGGCGTCGAGGAAACTGAAGTTCGGGAACAGACGCTTCGACGATGTCTTGATCGCTTTTTGGAAGAGGTCGTAGTTCGGATCACCGGGCGTATTCACACCCTCTTTCACCTTGAAGATCTGTACGGGGAAGATCGGCGTCTCACCGTTCCCGAGTCCCTCGAGCGTCACCTCGAGCAATTCCGCGATCACCATCCGCCCGGCTTCCGAAGTGTCGGTTCCGTAATTGAGCGAGCTAAAAGGGACTTGAGCGCCGGCGCGCGAGTTCATCGTGTTCAGATTATGGACGAGCGCCTGCATCGCCTGATTCGTATCGGTCCTTGTCCGCTCGAGAGCGAGTTCGAGGATACGGTCGATCGACTCAGACGTGCGTCCGTTCAGGAGCTCAACAAGATCTTGCCTGAGGGAAGGAGCATCTTCCAGTCTTTCGACCTTCTCCACACGCTTCGTAACTTCCTCAATGTCGATGTCTTCGCCTGTAAGCGAAGCCCAACCCGACAAGATACCGAGAACTCTTTTCCTGTACGTCTTGATCACGCCGGGCGCCATTGCGTAATCGAAATCGGGAATCGACTGACCGCCGTGCATCTCATTCTGGTTCGCCTGAAGAGCGATGCACGCGAGCGCCGCGTAACTGTTGATGCTCTGCGGTTCACGCAGGTAACCGTGCCCCGTTGAGAATCCGTCGTGAAACAACTTCTGCAAATCGATCTGGCAGCACGTCTCCGTCAACATGTAGAAATCTTTGTCGTGGATGTGGATGTCGCCGGCCGTGTGCGCTTCTTCGATCTCCTCCGGAAGGATGTAGCGATCGATAAAATACTTGGAACCTTCCGAACCGTACTTGAGCATCGTGCCCATCGCCGTGTCGGCGTCGATGTTCGCGTTCTCGCGTTTCATGTCGACATCGTGGGAACTCGCGAACGTCATATCCTGATACAGTTTCATAAGATCGTCGACGGAATCGCGTCGGCGCGTGTGCTCCTCGCGGTAGATGATGAAGGCTTTCATCGTACGGAATAGCCGCTCGGAAAAGAGCGTGTATTCTACAATATCCTGTATCTCTTCGACAGAAGGTGTCTCCGACGATATCGATGCAATGACCGTATCGGTCATCCGGTCGAGAACGTCGTCCGACACGAATTCACTCGGAATGGAGCGGTTCGCCAGCTCCATCGCGCGCCTGATCTTAGAGCGGTCGAAAGAAGCGAGCGTGCCGTCGCGCTTGATCACGTGCGTCGGGACTGTAGGCGTCATAACGTGCAGGACGCTGCCTTCTTCTCTATCGGTTACTGATTGTCTGTGCAAAACACTGCCGTAAAGCGACATTGCTATCGTCCTCTCTCTTCTCCACACATACACCATGTAGTGGCCGGTCAGAAAGGAAGATACCACATATTGTGGTTGCAAACCAGTCGCTTCATATTACAGTTTTGTGACATGACGCTCTTTTTTCGATTTTTTCGGCTCTTACGTTCTAGGAGTTTATACCGCCTCCTGTACAGTTGATCGTCGGAAGGGTGATCTTGATATCGAACTTCCGTCGATCGTGGTAAAATGAAGCAAAAGTCGCTGCTATAACTCTCTTGCGGCAACTCGTTATCATTTCTTTTAAGATATCTCGGCAATGTGATGCCGTGAAATCTGCAGATGGAGTACCGGAGACGTCGCGGCACTTTGCTTTCCATATACGTCGATTAATCGTGTAAGGAAACTGTAAAGAAACCATGGATAAATACATCGAGACAGCGCTTGTTATTGTCAACCCGCAGGCAGGACGACGCGGAGCGATCGATTCAGCCGATCTGCTGATTGAAGAGTTCCGAAACGGGGGCGTTCGATCACACAAGCGGAAGACTTCCGGTATTAGCGACGCTCGTGACATTGCGTTCAATGAGGCGGGACAATACGACCTCGTCGTCGCATGCGGAGGCGACGGAACGCTCTCCGAAGTCGTCGCGGGACTCATGCGGCTTGACTCCCCGCCTCCGGTCGGTTTTTTACCTGTAGGATCTACGTGTGATGTCGCGCGAACTTTCGAGATCTCCTCAAACCCGAGACAAGCGGCGCGTGATATTCTGCTCGGCACCTCGTTCGCGATCGATATCGGGCACGTGTCGGGATCAACGCCCATCCTGCGCGACGATCTGCCCGAAGGTGTCGTGCCCCAATCTAGAGAACAGCTGCCCGATTACTTCACTTACATCGCAAGCTTCGGAGCTTTTACCGAGACGTCGTATGCGACAAGACGCGCCTTAAAGAAGATGCTCGGCCATTTTGCGTACGTTCTGACAGGCCTTCAATCGGTTATCGACATCGCACCGATGGAAGTGGATGTTAAGATCGACGGCGTCGACTATTCAGGCACTTATATTTTCGGGGGCGTCGTCAACTCTTTTTCCGTAGGCGGCATGATCAGACTCGATGACGTCATCTTTGACGACGGTTTTTTTGAAGTGATGCTCGTCAAGCCGCCGCGCAATGTAGGACAGATCGCTAAACTCCTCTCGCGCCTTCTGAACCGCAAACAGACGCGTTCAATCATCAGGAAGAAAGCGCGCGAAGTCATCTTAGAGTTCAAAGAGCCCGTCTCGTTCACCGTCGACGGCGAATATGGCGGCACGAGGACAACGTGGCGCATCTACAATATTCCTTCCGCCATCAAACTGCGCGTCCACCATCCGCCCGAATCGTAAGAAATTCGCTGAGTACGGCTCGTTGTTATTTCCCGTAGTCGATCAGGTGATAATATTGCTTGTTCCCCGGCAGGTAAAAAAGCGGGTAGTTGAGCTCGTCGTTCGTATGCCCCGAGATCGTGGGCGATGAACCGGCGTTGCAAATCGAAACGGCGTGATTGAAATGACCGTCATAATCCCAGTCGATATGCACGATATCACCGGGTTCGAGAGAGCCGCTGCCTTGCACGAGCACACCGCGCGGACCTTTATCTGTATTATTCCGAATGTATCGAGCAAAATTTCCCACGCTCGTCCACGACGGTGTCCTCTTTTTCGTTCCGAAGTAATACCACTGTGCAGAGCCGACATTGTCCATTGGCGAACCGCCCGCGATAACGACTTGCGAACTGAAATTTTGGCAGTCTCCTCCATAATTGGAATAGTCGGCGTACTGCTTGTTGCGCCCGAGCGCCCACGTCGCTTGATACTGCCGCATCGCTTCGCGGTCGAACTGTCCCCGGTTCTCTCCGGTCGAAACGGGAACACTATCCGTCGCTGCCGACGCGTTTTTGTCCTTCGTAATATTATTCAGTTCCAGCTGGTAGCGTTGCGCAATCGAAGCGTCCGTGCATGTGAGCTTGAACTTTGCGGGCAAATCCTTCCCCGACTTGATCGCCCGATGCACATCCGAAGCTCTCGCCGTCCTAACTCTTTCAAAAAGTCCGAAATGCATATCGCGCGAGAGGAGCGACTTGATCTTCCATGCACCCTGTTCATTTACGAGCATGACAAGAAAACTATATCGCCCCGTCGACTTAACGCCCGGGTTCGAGAACGAGCACGTCTCTGTCGAGCGGTAGGAAAGATAAGCCGTATCGGATTGAATACGCTCCGCAAGGAGATCAAGGCGGATAGACGCGCCGGAGGGGCCGAGGTTAAAGGTCTGACGCCGCTTCATGAGGAGATCGCGGCGCTTTGCCAGCAGATTCTGCAAGGTTCCCGTTCCGCTCGCGAAGACGTCCATCTCAATCATGTCGCCGTGCGCACTGAAGCTCTTCACGAAGTATTCGCGCGCTACGGCGTCGGGAGAGTTGACGGCTGCAGGCGGTTCCGCGACGGCGGTCGTTGTAGAATCAGGAACCGCCGGAAGTGTCTCGGTCGCCACGGGTTCCGATATTACGGGAAGCACCTCGGTCGTCACGGGTTCCGATGTTATGGGAAGCGCCTCGGTCGTCACTTGTTCCGATGCGGGAATCGCGGACGTTTCGGTCGGAGAGGGCAACGTCGTTACCGTCGTTTTGGGAGAAGAGGGCGCCGTGCTTTTCTTTTTTGGTTTGCGCTTTGAAGTCGAAGTCGATGTTTTCGCTGCTGTTGTAGTAACCGTCGTTTCTTCGCTCGAAGCGGATGATGTCTCTGAGACATCCTCGACCGTTGTGGTCGATGTCGCGGTACTTTCCGTTGTTGTGCTTAAGACAGGGGACGGCGCTTGAACCCTCTCTGTCCCGGACGTTGACGTCGTGCGGTCAGAAAAGATTAAGCTTCCCGGTGAATCATCGACCACGCGGTTCTGACAGGCATTGAGCGCCATAACGGAAAGAACAATGACAAGTACAAGGGCAAGAGCCGAAATCCTGCCTGCTTTAGATCGATTTATCACATCGGTGCTCCTGTTTATATCTCTCACGGAAACTTCGAACCACGCATTCAAAACAATACGTTGCCGTTTCACATACTCTACGCAAAAGTATACACGAAGAGAGCTGAATGACAGCGTATGGACAAGAAGCACAAACGCTATTAACTTTGCAAAACAAGTCGGTTCGTGTATCATACAAAGTGGGTTTTACCTGAATCTATGATAAGGAGGTGCAATCAATGTCTGACACGAAAATTCGACTGACGGAGTTGACCAAAGCAGGCGGTTGAGGTTCTAAAATAGGGCCGGCGGTCCTATCGGAACTTCTGTCCGGATTGCCCAAAGTGGTAGACGAGCGCCTCCTTGTCGGTTACGACTCCAGTGATGACGCTGCCGTCTATATCGCCTCGGAAGAGATTGCGATCATACAGACTCTCGATTTCTTCCCTCCTGTCGTAGACGACCCGTATGACTTCGGTCGTATCGCGGCCGCGAATGCGCTCAGTGATGTATACGCGATGGGTGCCACCCCGACCACAGCATTGAACATGCTCTGCTTCTCAAATTGCCTCAGCTTATCCGTTGTACGCAAAATACTCGAAGGCGGTGCAGATAAATGCATGGAAGCCGGTGCGATCATCGCAGGCGGGCACAGTATAGAGGACGAGGAAGTCAAGTACGGACTATCGGTGATGGGGCTCTGTCATCCTGACAAAATCAGGCGCAATGACACGCCGCGGCACGGAGACGTGCTCGTTCTGACGAAACCTCTCGGAACAGGAGCACTGTCAACGGCAGCGAAAGCAGACCTTCTCGAACCTGAAAGCGTACACTTGATGGTAGAGACGATGGCGAGACTCAACAAAAACGCTTGCGAAGCATCCCTCTCGATGGATGTATCCGCGTCAACCGACATTACCGGATTCGGATTGATGGGACATGCGTCGGAGATGGCCGGAAAGGACGATGACACGACACTCGTCTTTGAGAGTCAAAGGATTCCTCTCCTTCCACAGGCGTTGGAAATGGCAACGGACGGCATCCTCCCCGCAGGAGCGTACCGCAACCGTTATTTCATCGGGGATCGCGCTACTTTCGCGGACGATGTGCCTCTCGCAATATCGGATTTGATGTTTGATCCTCAAACATCCGGCGGTCTCCTCCTCGCCATACGAGAAGAGGACATCGAACCGTACAGAGACGCGATGCGTGCACTCGGCGAAGAAGCTTGGAGAGTCGGCAGAGTCTGCCCCTGGGAAGGCGCCCCTATCAAGGTCATCTGATCGGTCATCCGGACGCCCCTATTTCACACCTAATTAAGCAATTACTTACTGACTGCTATTGGTCAAGGATCGTACGCGATCCTTCGCCAATATCTCGCGCGCTTGTAAAAGTACGGCGCGTTGAGCGGTTGTAAAAACGCCCGTGCGTTTTCGTCGAAGCGATCGCGATCAACAAAAGTGACGTCAAATACAAGAACGGACTGTCACTAATACAAGAAACAAGGAGATCATATGAAAAAGAAAAATCTCATTGCCGTCATCGTGACAGGCGTCCTGCTCGGTTTTGCGGGCGTCTTCCTGATGATCAAAGGCAACCCCGGCAACATGGGCTTCTGTATCGCCTGCTTCCTGCGCGATATTGCAGGTGCGCTCAAGCTGCACACGGCGCCCGTTGTTCAGTACGTAAGACCGGAAGTCATCGGAATCATCTTCGGATCGTTCCTGATTTCACTCATCACCCGCGAGTTCCGCGCACGCGGCGGCTCATCGCCCTTGACCCGCTTCTTCCTCGGATTCATGGTCATGATCGGCGCGCTCGTGTTCCTCGGGTGCCCGCTGCGCATGGTTCTGCGTATGGCGGCAGGCGACTTGAACGCCTGGATCGGTCTCATCGGCTTCATGATCGGAGTCTTTGTCGGAACACTGTTCCTGCGTAACGGCTTCTCGCTCGGAAGAACGTACATGAAAAACCCTCTCGAGGGCGCAATCGTTCCCGTTCTGCAGATCCCGCTCTTCATCATGCTGCTGGTTGCGTCACCGTTGCTCGCCTTCTCTGAAAAAGGCCCCGGCTCCATGCACGCAGACATTTGGCTCGCGCTCATCCTTTCGCTCGCTGTCGGCGTAATCGGTCAGCGCTCACGTATCTGTATGGCGGGCGGTTTCCGCGACGTCTTCATGATCAAGGAATTCCACCTTTTCTGGGGGAACATCGCGATTCTCGTCGTTGCGCTCGTCTACAACCTCATCAATTCAAGCTTCAAGCTCAGCCTCTTGCACCAGCCCGTCTCGCACAGCCAGTGGCTCTGGAACATCCTCGGTCTGTTCGTTGTCGGACTCGGATCGGTTCTGCTCGGCGGCTGCCCGATGCGTCA
>JGI24708J26588_10002810_pt1 | contig 13036 bp, 10 predicted proteins | sample BioPla1DNA2_FD_26588 | JGI IMG/M metagenome (IMG submission 26588) | reverse complement strand
AGTTGTCCTGGTAAAATTCTTTCTTTAAACGTATATTTTAATTTATTCCGTCTTGCATTATTATCATAAAAGGCTTCTACTCCTTCTTGTCCTTTTTTGACGGTTACTTCTCCTGCTTTTGCCTTNATCAATTCATCTTTGCTACGATTGGTAAAATCTCCAACCGCATACGTAATTTTATACTCNAANTTATTTAATTTAGTATCTCCATACCCTACATCTTCCCACTCTACTGTAATCTGATCTTGAGAAGGATGAAGGACAAGATGAATATCCGTAAGGGCGAATGCACTAGGATTTGGCTCTCTACTCATTATTTTTTCTCGAACTGTATTATCTCCGATCTGCTTCTCATGATAGTGATACGGTTTTGCTTGAATTTCATAAAACGTTCCTGTTTCTAAAGGAAAATATTGATGAATATCTATCGTATTACTACCGTTTGTTTTCGCATTTATCTTATCCTCACCATAAATATCTTTTTGTTGAAGATTTCCTCCTTTAGTTCGATTTTTTAATATAAGGGTATAACCATATGGTTGATGTTGTATATTATTAGGTTCTGAACTCCCGTTTCCATCTGCCCATTTATCAGGATTTTCCCAAGTGACTTTAATCGTTGGTTCCATTTGAAAACTTCCTGTAATGGGATTTTGTCCTCCCTTATAATGAACATCATCTACTCTTATCTCTTTTACTGGATCTTGAGGATTTGCATAAACTTCTAAAGATAAAAAGGGTAGGAGCAAGGTAATAATCAAATACCCTGCTATCCATCTCTTTAATTTTTTCATTCTGTCACCTCTTTCTATTTACCAACCGGTCTGTTCTAATAGTTTTACTGCTATATCTAGCGCTTCATCCATCGTTAATGAAGAATATGGATAAAACCTTCCATCTTGTAATGGTAAAATATTCATCTCTGCCAAAGCTAATAAACTTTTACGATAGGATTCTTTGGCTCGATAGAGATCTGTGATTTGATTATAATTGGTAATACGTAAAGATTCTATCGAGTTTCTTGTTCGTTGATTGTATATTTGACTCAAGATAAAAGCTCCTTCATCTTTTGGAATAAATGTTTTTAATCCTCCATTTAATCCACGAACATATCCTTTTTGTTGTAACCACTTGGCATAATTTGTCCCACTAGGCGCACCTAAAATCTTAGCAGTTGTTCCTATCAATATTTCCCTTGTACTAGGTTGTCCTAAGTTTTTCCCTGTATAAAACTCTTGTAAACCAAATTGATAAATCATTTGTGTTTTTTTATTCTGATACGGATCTTGAGTTCCTGTAGAAGAATAATAAGGAGATGTTGTATCTCCTGTTCCAAAGAAATAAGTTCCTGTTTGAGAAGCTTCTAACATATATTGATTTTTATAAGGATACACGGATATATTTTCTAATGTTTTTTCATATCGATATCCTTGAATTTGTCCCTTGGGACTTTGAATAGTAGCAGCTATATATAAAGGTGTGGATAAATCCTCTATAGAATAACTGCGAAGATCAATTTCATGATTTCTAAATCGTCGTCCAATAACACGAATATGTTCTTCTTGTACTTCTTCTACAATCTCTTCTACGATCTCTACTAGTTTTTTATCATCCATCGTACGATTGATTTCTTTTTCTAATTCTCGTATCAACCTTCTTTTATACGATTCAATAATATAGTCTAGTTCGTCTAGGATATATTGTTCAATCATTTCTTCTTTATTACAACTACCTACTACATCCATATCGATAGTTATAAAAGGACTTTGAGGAGTAACATTTTTAACTTTTTTCCCATCTTCATCCAAGTCCACTCGAATTTCTATATAATAATCTTTATATAAAGTATGGGTACGCACTCTTTCTAGCATATCGATAATAGGCTGCATCATCGTATCTAAGGTATTAGGACGAATACCTATTTCCATACCTTGACTTTGAATTAAAAAGGTCATTTGTTCCATATCCATATTTTCTAATACTGAACTTGGCATATAATAGGTAAAACTATCTACATCCTCTTTGCCGGTAAGTGTATATATGGGTTTTCCTTGTCCACGCATTTCTCCTTGTAAGACATCGCGACGATATTTTACTTGATATCTTCTAGTATTATCTTCCAATATCCAAAAAGGTGTATGTTTGAGTTTTTGAGCTTCTTTTTCATAAAATGCAATATATTCTTTGTACTTATTTTCTTTGTCATAATCCTCTTGATCAAAATCTGTACGAGTTCGCACACGATCAGAAAAAGAGGATTTGGGATAGGATCCATCTTCTAAAGTTTGCGTTTGATCTTCAATTCGTACTTTAATACTATAGCCTTTTCCTGATTTTAACCCACGAATTCGATAAACATATCGTACATAACCATCTAATGTACTTTCTAATTCATCAATTTCATAAGCATTCGTCCATTGTTTATAATCTTCATCACTATCTTCATCTTTTACATAAACTTCAATAACATATTGTTTCTTTAATTCTTTATCTTCAGGTACCGATGCATCAAAACTAACCACTGTCTCTGTTTTTGCATTTCTAAAGTATTCATCTTCTGGTTCAACACGAAGATTTAAAGGACGTGAAACTGGTGAAGTCGTTACAGAAAGTCCTACCCATTGAGATCGAGCAATAGGATTATTGGGAAGCTTTTCTTCATTTTGTACTCTAGTTGTTCGTACATAATAATAATAAATTTCATTGGGTGAAAGAGTATCATCAAAAAACTCGATCTGATCTTCTTTGATTTTATACTTTTCTATATCTTTTATTTCTTCCCATGTATTGGTTTTGGAATTGTACTGATATAATATTCCTTTAAATGTTTTCCAAGCTTTATAATTATCTTTATCTTGACTTACCATGTCTTCCACTGCAATTTTTCGATCGTCTTCCTTTTCTGCTAATGGCTTTCTTGGAATTCGCAAAATCTCATATTCTATCTTTTCTTTTGGATCACTAGAAATCATTGGTTCTTTCCATCCTAATCGAACAGAATTATTCGTAGGCTGCTCGATAATTTCAAAATCTTTGGGAGCGGTCGGTATTTTTTCATCTTCGCCAGGAACTTCTGGTTTTGTTGTAGTCATAATTTGAAGAACTTTTGAAAACGTTGAAATCCTAATTTCTTCTTTTGGATCTTCTCCTTCGATTGGATCTTCTCCTTCAGACTCTCCTTCTTTTTCTGAAGTAGCCTCCTGAANGACACCTACTCTCGTTTGAACAGCTACATAATATACTTGATTTGGATCTAAACCTTTTATATATAATGTTTCTTNTATACCGGCAGAGGATCCCCCTGTCAAATCAGCATGCATCACTAATACTTTTTTATCTCTAAGTTTTGAAAGTTGATCCGAAGTAATTGTTACATTTCCTACTTCATCTGTTTGAATAATATTTTCTCTATCTTCTTTGTCTCCTTTATCTATCTGATTTTCTTCTTTTATTTTTTTCTCTAATTCTTTCTTATCTGCAGCAATAAGAATACGATACTCTGTACTTTCTAAGTGAAAATCAATAGTAAGGTCCAAAGGATCTAACATATATTGTTTATACGTAGAAAGATCAACTTTATTCCATTTTAATTCCACATTACTTTTTTCTTCTGCATGGTTCAATATACTTTTGTATTTCAAACCTATTGGAATAGGTAGTTCATGTTTTAATAAAGTTAACGAAATACTGGATGGTGTTGAAAACTGACTGGTAGGGTATGCAGTATCTGGAGTTTGTGGTTCCTTTTCATTTTTTACAAAAACTCCACGCATTTTTAAGAAATAAATACCTGGGATTTCTAATTTTACTGGAATTTCATTATTATCTTGTTTCTTCTTTGTATATACCTTTTGATCTACAGGTGGATTATTACAAATTAATTCTTTTACCCAACCCTCACCTTTGTCTTTTAGTACTACTGGCATCGTAAATATTTTTTCATCTTTATTATAAAAACCAGATTGAATATTTNCCCCCTCATAAACAGCATTCGTAACTGTAATTTTTCCTTTCTCATCACCTTTAATTTTTATAGCTTGAATTTGTCGATATCCTTGATCAGAATCTGGTTCTTTTTTAGGATCTTCTTGAGGTTCATCATGAAGCCATAATTCATAATAAATAGTACCTGACTTTAACATTTCTTCTAAAATAGCCAATTCAGGTGCAGACCATTTGATGTCAAATTGAATATGACTAGGTTCTTCTTGGCTTTCTTCTTTAGGGGGAACTACCACGATATTTTCGATACTTTGAATAAAAGGAACAGGTGGAGGAACATTTTTATCCTNACTTGATTTGTAATAAAGTACTTGAGAACGTATATCCTCTCCCGCAAATTTCACTCCTAATTGATAGTATTCTGCTTTACTATCTGGCAAAAAAGGAACAGGAATGACAATATGCTCTTCTGGTGATTTTGGATCATGATAATGTCTCACCCACAATTGATTTTCTGGGATATCATCCATGCCAGAATCCACTTTACCCGCATAAACACTATATTCTACTAAATCTTCTCCTCCTCGATAAGGAAGAATNTCNAAATANGCATCTTGTTTNCTAGAACGTTTTATTTCATATTCAAGATAGGTATACGCAAATCCCTTTTTAGGAAGATATTTTGTTGCAAAATAATATTCTTTTTTATTTTTCCCCTCTCCTACTGAATACAAATGAGGAGCATAAATATAATGATTATAAAGGGTACTCGATTGTAAACCTTCCCAAGAAATATATTTTTGATTATCTTTTGCAAGATCATTTTTATCTTTTACAATATCAATAGTATAAAGACCTATATTTTTTTGATCATCATATGTATATTGAAAATTACCGATCTCCTTATTTTCTTTACTTGCCTGAGATTCTGAATATATAGTTCCTTCATTTTCTTGAGAAAGTTTCATCCATAAGTCTATCGAAGAACTCCCTACCATTTCTTCTAAATCAAGACGAATTTCAAGATCTTTAAAAGGATTCTCTGAGTTTGAAGTAACAAACTTTGTTTCATCCCATATTTTAGGCTGTTCAAATGAAATTTGAATCCCTGGTTTCGTACCCGGTTTACCAATTGCTTCTTTTTCTGGAATCTCAACTAAATAGTAATCCTCTAAATCTTTAGCCCAGTGAGTCGCTTTGGTTTGAAAGTTATTAAAATCACGAAGAATATTGATTGTTTGTCCTTCTTTATCATTACCTTCACTAGGTTTTTTTAAGGTAAAGGGAATCACTTGTCCTTTTTTTACCCCTTTAATCAAAAGATAAAAATCATTGTGCTGTACATCCCATTTAAAATAAATTTTGCGATTGTTTAGATGAAATGCCTTTCCTGGATATTGACTTGACGCTGTTTTTTCTATTGTAAAAGATAATTTTTGATTATCCTTCGTTGTAGGTGTTGCCTTTACCCAATCTGGTACCGTAAGGCTATAATCGATTTCTGCATAATTTTCAGCTTCAGCCTTAGTGTTTATAGTCCATTGATCTTCCTTATATTGTTGTACTCCATAAGTAACTTCAATATTATTATTATCCGCTGATCGATTCACTCCTACCTCAATTTTTTCTCCATCTTTAAAAGGATATGTAAGAGTATAGGAAGGTCCTGTTTCTTCTAAATTCCATTTTAATAAAATCTCATCTGTACTGTAAATATCATCAATAATATTAAGGCTTTCATCCATCGTTTTGTTTTGAAGCCATTCTAATTCTAACTCTTCTTCCTGTCCATAAATAGACACAGGTTCAAATAAAAAATTGGGTATTATACTTTGTAAACCAAAAATAATAATAAGTATCCATGCTAAGCATGATTTTTTCATGTTATATCCTCCTCCTATAGCCTTACCTTTTTCATCATCATAATTATATTATACCTTTTATTTTGCTTACTGACTAATCGTAATGATTTTGATTATGATAAACAGAATCCTATAATATATATCGACCAGTCTATAAAAAACTTCAATAAAAAGAATAAAAATTCGTAGGCATCTATTCTATTACCTACGAATTTTTAAAAAAATACTTAAGATCTCCAAACTCAAATATTAATTTTCATAAATACCTATGTAACTCTCCTGATCCGATTGTCATAGGGTTGTTTATATACATTTATGAAATTGGATACCTCAATTATATATTTTATTTTTTACTACTATCGGTCATTCTTTGCTACATCCAACCTAAGAAGAGCTCTTCGAAGAGATGCTTCTGCACGGGCAATATTAATATTGGCTTGTTGTGTACGTAATCTTTTTTCTGCTCTTTCTTTAGATGCTTCTGCACGGGCAATATCAATTTGTTCTGCCCATTCCGCAGTATCTGCAAATATACGAATTCCTTCATCTGCTGAAACAATAACAAATCCACCTGTAACAGCTGCTATTTTCTTTTTATCTTTGCTTTCAAAAATTTGAAGTTTTCCTATATCTAAGATGGCTGTAATCGGTTCATGACCAGGTAAAACGCCCATTTCCCCTTCTGTCGTATTAAAAATCACTTGACGTATCTCTTGATGATAAAANGATCCCATGGGGGTAACAACTTGTAACCCTATTGTTTGTTCTGCCATTATATTCACCTACTCCAGCTCTTTTGCCTTCTGTACGGCATCTTCAATAGTTCCTACCATATGAAAAGCATTTTCTGGTAAATCATCGTATTTTCCATCTAAAATTTCTTGGAAACCACGAATAGTTTCTTTTAATGGAACATATTTTCCATCCATTCCGGTAAAGGTTTCTGCTACAAAGAAAGGTTGTGATAAGAAACGTTGTACNTTTCTTGCTCGATTCACGACTATCTTATCTTCGTCCGATAATTCATCCATTCCTAAAATAGCAATAATATCTTGTAATTCTTTATAACGTTGTAAAATTTCTTGCACTTTTCGTGCNGTTTCATAATGTTCTTTTCCTACTACAAATGGATCTAAAATTCTAGATGTCGATTCTAAAGGATCCACTGCGGGATAAATCCCTTGTTCTACAATTGCCCTGGAAAGAACCGTTGTAGCATCCAAGTGAGCAAAAGTAGTAGCAGGAGCGGGGTCTGTTAAGTCATCCGCTGGTACATAAACGGCTTGTACAGAGGTAATAGATCCTGACCGAGTGGATGTAATCCGTTCTTGTAATGCTCCTACTTCTGTAGCTAATGTAGGTTGGTAACCAACTGCACTTGGCATACGTCCTAGTAAAGCAGATACTTCTGAACCGGCTTGAATAAAACGGAAAATATTATCGATGAAAAGTAGAACGTTTTGACCCACTTTATCTCGAAAATATTCTGCCATTGTAAGTCCTGTTAGAGCAATTCGCATTCTAGCTCCTGGTGGTTCATTCATTTGACCAAAAACCATCGTGGTTTTATCTAAAACTCCTGATTCTGCCATTTCATAATAAAGGTCATTTCCTTCTCGAGTTCGTTCTCCTACTCCAGCAAAAACAGAGAAACCTCCATGTTCTGTTGCAATGTTACGAATAAGTTCCATAATAAGTACGGTTTTTCCTACTCCGGCACCACCAAATAGACCAATTTTCCCACCTTTAGAATAAGGACATAATAGGTCCACTACTTTAATACCGGTTTCTAAAATTTCTGTTTCTGTGGATTGTTCTTCAAAAGTAGGGGCTGCTCGATGAATAGGCCAATATTCTTCAGCTTTTGGTGCTTCTTTATTATCAATAGGATCTCCTACTACATTAAACATACGTCCTAAAGTAGTTTTTCCTACAGGTACGGTAATAGGAGCACCCGTATCTATTGCTTCCATTCCTCTAACTAAGCCATCAGTGGATGACATAGCTACACAACGTACTACATCGTCTCCTAAGTGTTGTGCTACTTCTGCCGTAATAATGCTACCATCTTGATGTTTGATTTCGATCGCATTATAAAGAGCGGGCAGTTGTTCGGAGGAAAATTTTATATCTAGTACAGCACCTATGATTTGTATAATCTTCCCAATATTTTTTTCTTCCATCACTGGATTTCACTCCTTTACTGTAATGCTTCCGCTCCACCTACAATTTCTGATAGCTCTTGAGTAATAGCTCCTTGTCTTGCTCGATTATATTGTAATGTTAAACTATCAATCATGGTGTTGGCATTTTCTGTCGCCGTATCCATGGCAGTCATTCGGGCACCTTGTTCACTTGCGGAAGCTTCAACAAGTCCACCATAAATCAAATTATTTACATACTTAGGAATNATATATCCTAATACTCCCTCTGGATTTGGCTCGTATCGCATTAATGGTACTTTTTCTTGAGCTTCTCTTTGAAAATCACTAGGATCTAAAGGAAGTAATTTTAACGTTATNGGTTCTTGTTGAATGGTGGATATAAAAGATGTGTATACAAGGTATAATTCGTCAATAGTTTCTTCTTGAAACATTTTAATTCCTAATTCTCCAATCTTAAGTGCATCGGAATATGTAGGATCTTCTGATATTCCACTATATTGTCCTAATACATGATAGCCTTGTTTCTGAAAAAAATCTCTTCCTTTTTTCCCTACACTAATAATAGAGACCGAATCTTTGGATTGAACCTGTGCTTCTACTTCTTTAAAGATATTNGCATTATAACCTCCACATAGCCCTCGATCTGCAGTTACTACGATATAGGCTTTTCTATTCCCTTTTCGTGATACTAGGTAAGGATAGTTTAAGACTTCACTATATTTTAAAATTGTACCAATAATTTGCTTGGTCTCATTAAAATAGGGGCGTACTTGTTCTAATTTGCCCCTTGCTTGTTGTAATTTAGCAGCGGAAACTAAGTTCATTGCTTTCGTAATTTGTTGTGTACTATTGACACTACGAATTCGCTGTTTGATTTCTCGCATGGTAGCCATTACGTGCACACCCTCTTTATTGGTTTGTAAACTGCTTTTTAAAAACATCTAAAGCTTCAATTAACTCTTTTTCTATGTCTTTTGAAAGTTCCTCTTGTTTCTCTATTTCTTGAATAATTTGTGGATATCTCAATTCTATAAATTGTAAAAATTCTGTTTCAAATAATTGTACTTGATTCAAAGGAATATCCATTAAATATTTATGCGTTACTGCATATAAAATTAATACCTGATGAGTAACTGGCATGGGTTTGTATTGAGGCTGTTTTAAAATTTCCATAATACGTTCCCCTTGCAGTAATCGATCTCTTGTATTTTTATCTAATTCAGAACCAAATTGAGCAAAAGCTGCTAATTCTCGATATTGAGCCAATTCTACTCGAATAGGTCCCGCAATTTTTTTCATTGCTTTGATTTGAGCTGCTCCTCCCACCCGTGACACAGAAAGTCCTGGGTTAATAGCAGGTCGAATCCCTGCATGGAATAATTCACTTTCTAAGTAAATTTGTCCATCTGTAATAGAAATAACATTGGTTGGAATATAGGCTGAAACATCTCCTGCTTGAGTTTCAATAATAGGAAGAGCTGTTAAAGATCCTCCTCCTAATTCATCTGAAAGTTTAGCTGCTCGTTCTAACAAACGGGAATGTAAATAGAAAACATCACCNGGATANGCTTCTCGTCCTGGTGGTCTTCGTAATANTAAAGACATAGCACGATAAGCTACGGCATGTTTAGATAAATCATCATAAATAATAAGTACGTCTTTGCCTTCTTCCATCCATTCTTCTCCCATCGCACAACCTGCATAGGGTGCGATATATTGCAAGGGAGCTAATTCACTAGCTGTTGAAGCAACGATAGTCGTATAATCCATCGCTCCATGTTCTTCTAGATTTTTAGTAATTTGAGCAATAGTAGAAGCTTTCTGACCGATTGCTACATAAATACATAAAACACCTTGACCCTTTTGATTAATGATGGTATCAATAGCAATAGCGGTTTTACCTGTTTGTCTGTCTCCAATAATTAATTCCCGTTGTCCTCGTCCAATGGGAACCATGGAGTCTATGGCTTTAATCCCTGTTTGAAGTGGAGTATCTACAGATTTTCGGCTAATTACTCCAGGGGCAATTCTTTCAACAGGACGATATTTTTTAGTATGAATAGGACCCTTACCATCAATAGGCTGCCCAAGTGCATTCACCACTCGTCCAATCATTGTATCGCCTACGGGAACTTCTACTACTCGTCCTGTAGATTTTACCATATCTCCTTCTTTTATATTTGCATCAGAACCTAGAAGTACGGCTCCGATATTATCTTCTTCTAAGTTTAGCGCCATCCCATAAATAGATCCAGGGAATTCTAATAGCTCTCCTGCCATAGCTTTTTCTAAACCATGGATACGAGCAATACCATCCCCTACCTGAATGACGGTTCCTACTTCTTCTACTTTTAATTTTGATTGATAGTTTTTTATCTGCTCTTTAATAACAGCACTGATTTCTTCAGGTCTGAGATTCATACTGAGCGACACTCCTTTTTATACAAGCTGTATGGCATGCAGCTGTTGTTTCATATTGTTTATTTCTCCTGCTATGCTACGATCGATCCATTGATCTCCTATACGAAGTACAAGTCCCCCGATCAGTGTTGGATCTACGTAGATTTCTAATTGAATTTCTTTATGCAAGCTTGTATATAATTTTTTTTCTAATTTTTCTTTTTGCTCTTCCAATAAAGGTACTGCTGATTTTACAATTACCGTAACAACCCCTTTGGCTTCTTGAACTTTATTTAAAAATAAAGCTAGGACTCCCTGTATATGTTCTTCACGTTTTTTTTGTACCATAAGCACTAATAATCCTAAAATTTCTTGGGAAATCCGATCTTGAAAAATTTTCTCTAAAAGAATAATTTTTTCTTCTTGTACCACATGAGGATGTTGTAAAATCTCTATCAATTCTTTTTCTTGTTGAAAAATCTGTACTAGTTGATGTGCTTCTTTTTCAAATTTTTCTATTTGCTCCGTTTGAATAGCTACTTCAAAAAGAGCAGCAGCATAACGTCTTTCAATTAATTGAGCCATGTCACATCCTCCAATTCTTCGATAATTTCATCGATTAGTTGGATTTGTTTTTGATTGTCTAAAGATTCTTTTATCATTTTACTAGTCATTAAAGATGCAACATTAATCATTTCTTTTTTCATATCCTCTTTGACTTGTTCTTGTTCTCTTTGAATTTCTCTTTCTGCTCTTTCTCGAATTTTTTCTGCTTTTTCTCGAGCTTCCGCTAGAATACTCGCTTCTTGTTCTTTTGCTCTTTTTCTAGCTGTTTCTAACACTTGGTTTGCTTCTTCTTGAACATGAGAAATTTTTTCTTCATATTGCTGATACAATTCTTCTGCTTGGACTTTTTGGGACTTTGCCTCTTCTAGTTGAGTTGCAATGGTATTTCTTCTTTTTTCCATAAATTCATGTACAGGTTTAAATAAAAGTTTCCCCATTACCAAAAAAAGAATAATAGGATTAATCATCATTATAATCAATTCAAAAATAAATTGTGTGTCAAAGGCTAGAATTTTTTCCATTCCCAAGAGTTATGTCCCTCCTTTACTGCGATCTTATACCCTTACGCCATCTTATTTGGCTATTTGTTCTAGATATTGAATATACTTTCCAATAAGTGGGTTCGCAAACACTAAAATAATCGCAATAAATAAGCTATAAATCCCTGTAGTCTCTGCAACTGCTTGCCCAACTAACATGGTACGAGTTATATCTCCTTGTGCGGCTGGTTGACGTCCTACTGCCTCTGTTCCTTTACCAGCTGCAAAACCTTGCCCAATACCAGGACCTAATCCTGCAATCATGGCAATTCCTGCACCTAATGCTGACATTCCTAAAATAAATGCTCCTCCATCAATATTTCCCATAATAAAGACCTCCTTTAAATTTTCACTTTCTTATATAAATATAAATTATAAATTAAGAAAAATTATTCTTCAATAGCTCCACTAACAAATGTCATACTTAACATAACAAAAATAAAAGTTTGTAACACGCCTGAAAAAACATCAAAATAACCATGAAGTGCTACAGGAATTACTATTTTTACAGGCCAAAATGGAATAGAATAATATAAAGTCATGATCATCGTTCCTGCTAATATATTCCCGAATAAACGAAAGCTAAGAGAAATAGGATTCGCGATTTCCCCAATTAGATTAATAGGAAAAAAGACGGGAACAGGATCAAAAAATCCTTTCATATATCCTTTAATTCCTTTTGAACGAATACCAAAATATTGTACCATAAAAAACGTTATCAACGCTAATCCTAAAGTAGTAGCTAAATCGGCTGTAGGAGCTCGTAATCCAAATAAACCTGATAAGTTAGAAAATAAAATAAAAAGAAAAATCGTTCCATAGTAAGGGGCAAATCCTTTATTCTTTTCGCCCATGGTACTGGTCGTAAAATTATAAAAGATTTCTACAATGGCCTCCACAATATTTTGAAATCCCTTTGGAATATTTTCAAATTTTGAAATACTCCATCGAATAATAATGGCAAATAGAATTAAAACACCCATTATGATCCATGTATTTCGAATCGTAGTCGTAATCCAAAATTCATACCCCCCTATTGTAATAGGCCATAAGTGATGATTATAAAAATCCAAGATCGTAGCCTCCTTTCTAAAGATTATACTATATAGACATCCAATTTCATACATAAAAATACTTCTTCGCTTGCTTATCCTTCTGCATCTTTTTTCTTTCTCTTTTCTTGAAAACTATATAAATAAACAGCTATTTTCATCGTAATCATCCCTAAGGCCGCACCAAAAATAGCCACTGTTGGTTGGGTTATAGCAATGATGATGAATACCATCGCTGTTAAAACATATCGAAACAAATACTGAAATGTAGTATATAAACTTGCTTTTTTAGGATCCATTTGAATAGACTTTTGAATACTTTTTTCCATCATATATAATTTTATAATAGAAAAAAATGTACCTACCATTAATCCTAACCAAAAAGGATAAAGATCTTGAACAAAAAAACTTCCAATAATACCTATTGCTAGACTAATAATCATCATATTTATACTTAATTGCCATTGTAGTGTGTGAAAAAAAGATTTGTTCATTCATCCTCCCTCCTT
>JGI24708J26588_10002808_pt1 | contig 13049 bp, 14 predicted proteins | sample BioPla1DNA2_FD_26588 | JGI IMG/M metagenome (IMG submission 26588) | reverse complement strand
CCTCTTTCTAACCCATTTCCTAGAAAACTCTACCCCGCACAAGATCCTTTACTGCATCACCTGGATCCTCGCGGAAACCCGAGAACTTCTGACTCATACAAGAGCCGAGATCGCGTCAAGATACTGGGATCAAAAAGAAGAGCTTCTCCCTGCCTATGCCCAAAAGCATAGCACCGCTAGTATCGCTACGGCACCCCGAAATGGAAGCCGAGCCAGCGCTAGTCATATCAAATCGGTCTGAAGAAATAGTCGTTCCGTTGAATCGAGAAGCATCTTTTTACCGTAGATTTCCGATGCTTCCACTATAAGAGCGCCTATCCGTTGTATATGTCCCCAGTGGTGGACTGGATCTTCATCATGCGGGAAAACTGTGGGATCGCATTGCTCTCACTGACCTCGAAGATGATGTTATGTCTTCATTAAGACTAGTGCTTCCAACAGCTCAAGGCTTGTGCTTAGTGGGAGTGCAATCGCGGGTGTCGGGGCGATATAGTGGAGAGCGTATTTTCGTAGTGAGGGTTAGCGATCTGGAGAAGCCGGTGCCTTTAGCCAGTATGGGTGAAGGTGCTCAGCGCATACTGAGCCTGGCATTGGCGCTTTTGAGTGCCCAAAATGGTTTATTGCTCATCGATGAGATCGAAAACGAGGTTCACTATTCGGCACAGTCGCAACTATGGCGTTTTGTGTTTGGCGTTGCTCGAAAATCGAACGTTCAAGTATTTGCTACCACCCATAGCTGGGATTGCGTAGAAGCCTTTGGAAAGGTTGCTATCGACTGTCGCAATAGCATGAAGAGTACCTTGATTAGACTCGAAAACCGTGAAGGGGTAATCTCCGGAGTTGAATTCAGTGAAGAGGAGCTGGATATTGTGACAACTGACAGAATCGAGGTGAGGTAACGTGGGTAAGATGCACCACCTGTTGGTAGAGGGATCTGACGATTGCCATGTCATCTGGCAGCTTTGTACACTGTTTGGAGTTCCTGACAAAGCCTTTTTCATGAAAAAGGGCGGTGAAGGAGGTCTAGATGAGGTAATAAGGCGGATTCCTACCTACCTAAAATCCAGCGACCTAAGGGCACTGGGGATCGTAACTGATGCTAATGCAGATCCGCAGTCGCGGTGGCAGTCAATAAGTAATAAGCTGAGACAAGAAGGTTATGAAGGTCTGCCAACGGCTCCAAAGCCGGACGGTACGATTCTGCTCCAAGCAGGAAAGCCGGTTGTTGGGGTGTGGATTTGGCCCGACAATGTGGCCTGTGGTATCCTTGAAGACTTCCTCATCTCACTGGCAACGGCTCGTGACTCCCGGCTACTACATAGAGCATCCCGTGTGGTCGATCAGATTCCCCTCTCAAACCTCGCTCCAATGACCACCGTACCCGGCAGATGAGGGAAGGCTGCTCGGGAGTCTTCTCATCTCTTCGCTTGAGCCTTGTCATTCACGCTAGTACATAATGGTGGCCCTTCTTGCTCTTCACCAGCATGTCGTCAGCGATTCGAAGGAGCTCAATCAGTGGATCATATTGTAGTGTAACCTTAGATATGGTTATCGGATTCTTCACTGACTAAGTGCGGAGTATTGCATGATCTGTCTCCGTTTGGCATAAGCTAGCTCCCTCCTCTAAGGTGCTGGCAGAAAGTGGCCGAAGGTTCCTAGAGAAGAGTGTTTATGTGATGCTAAATCGGCTACGTGAGGGAACTGACGAATGTGTGTAGGCGCGTAGGTACACGGCGGTGCTCGTCTTTTTGCACGCAGATTGATTATCTAAATGGCGGTTTGCTCATTGTGGAAATTTCCGGGACTATCAAAGGGTAACAATCCAAACAGTTATTGACATATGCCCATAACGGGAATACTATAATATATAAGGATATCCAAAGCTATAGGAATATCCTAACTGGAGATACCGATGCATGGGAATTTGGGAACCGTTAGTGAGTAGATACGTGTGATGACGGCGAAGCTGTACCGGTGGGAGGCTCCTAAGCACCTGTGAAAGCATATTGTTAAAGTAGAAATGCAGAGTGAATCAGGGAAAAATAGATGTGGCAAATGATGCTTTATGTTGTAAGAATGGGATAGAAAAAAGGTAGGCAACGAAGAAGAGTTGTCTTCAGCCTATGCCTTAAGTATTGGTTTCCAAGATTGATTTTCCCAGATAGCTTTGCGCTAGATCATAGATTGTGATTGGAGGTATTCATATGCCGAGAAAAGACGGGACGGGGCCGTATGGATCAGGACCGATTTCAAGGGGAGCGGGCAGAAGACCCCGTCGCGGAGGTACAGGTATGGGACCGACAGGATACTGTATCTGCCCAGAATGTGGCGAAAAGATTGGTCACACGACAGGAGTTCCTTGTACTTCTTTGAAATGTCCCAAATGTGGTTCGCCTCTTGTCAGGGGGTCCTAGTTGGAGCGAGATGAAATCACCCCAAATCGACGCGGGCAAGCAGTGGCTTTTCTGAATGTTTGCCCGTATTTTTTACCATGAGACTGCTAAGATGAGCTGCATGGCGTTTTTCTACCTTATTGGTAAATCGGAGGTCTTACTTGAATGATCGTATTCGGACCTATACCGTCAAGGCGATTAGGCCAAAGCATTGGCATAAACAACATTCCCCCGAAAACTTGCTCCTATTCTTGCATCTACTGTCAGCTTGGCAGAACAAATCATATGACGATGAAAAGAAGTGCGTTTTATGAATCTAGAGAGATCTGCCGGGAGGCCAAGATCAAGTTGCAGCAGCTAGAGGCAGAAAATAGACAAGCCGATTATTTCTCCTTTGTTCCCGATGGAGAGCCTACACTTGATATAAACTTAGGGAAAACGATAGATCTGATCAAACCATTCGGTATCAAAATCGCCGTCATTACAAATGCTTCACTTTTGTGGATGGATGAGGTCAAGGAAGACTTAATGAAAGCAGATTGGGTATCTGTTAGTATCGATACGGCTGATGAGAATACCTGGCGCAAAGTGGATAGGCCGCACCGATTACTCAATCATCAAGATATCCTCAATGGTATCATTGATTTTTCCAAAGCTTATAAAGGGACACTCGTTACTGAAACCATGTTAGTGGAAAACGTAAACAATCAGGAAACGTGTATTGAAAGGATTGCCGAGCAGTTGGCTAAGGTATCCCCGAGTAGAGCCTACCTTTTGGTTCCAACTCGCCCGCCGGCTGAAGCCAGTGTAAAAAGACCGTCCACTGTCTGTCTAAAAGAAGCTGTCGGGATTATCCGGGCTATTTCTGGAGTAGACGTTGAGTGCATCACCGGCGATGAAGAAGAGGAAGGCTTCTTTTTCACAAATGATATCGCCAGTGACTTGCTTAGTATCGCTTCGGTGCATCCAATCCGCGAGGATATTGTGAACACTTTGCTAGAGAAGAGAAATGCGGATCGGTCTATTCTTGTCGACCTTCTAGAGCAGGGTAGAATAATCGAGTTTACGTATGAAGATAGAAAATTCTACAGAAGGAATATAGTGAGCAACCGAGACTGATGTCATCTAGGCGAATCACTATACATTACCAGTGATCCCATACGCAAGCCCTATTTTCTAGGATGGTTATTGACATATGCTCACAATCGAGGTATTATAGTTATGGGCATATGCCAATAACTAATGTGGTGCAGGGTGTGTTTGGCAAAAAAGAGATGATCAAGTGCGGTAAAAGCGAAGGAAGGAAAGGCAATCACACACTGAATCACACGCCAGAAGATTGCTTCAGTTCCGTAGAGTGGTCCAAGTGCGGTTTGTGTCTTGTAAGGAGCTCTGGTTAAGATGAAAGGCTATACCCTAACTCCAAGCAAGGAAGACTACTTGAAGGCTATGTTGGAGTTATCTGGCAAGGGAGATATACGTTCCATTGATATAGCTGATGCTCTCGGTGTCACAAAAGCTAGCGTCAGCTGCATGATGAATAGGCTAAAAGATGAAGGATACATCACTAAGGAGAAGTACGGAACCGTTGCATTAACCGACAAAGGTTTTGAAGTGGCGGCTAATGTCAGGAGACGTTACGGGTTGTTGAAAACGTTTCTCATGACAGTTTTGGGCGTTGATGCCACCACGGCGTCTGATGATGCCTGCCGCATTGAGCATGTCATTAGTTCCGAAAGCCTGGCTAGGATGGATGAACATCTAAATTGCCTCTAAGCTAGCTGTGGCGAAAACTATGATGGTGGTAGAAGATAGTACGGTTGGAGGAGGTGTAGAGAATGCCAAGAGGAGACGGAACAGGTCCAAGGGCAATGGGTCAGATGACAGGGCGTGGTGCGGGGTATTGCGCTGGTTTTCCGACACCTGGTTATATGAACCCTTATCCAGCACGGGGTTTTGGGTTTGGTCGAGGACTAGGTTACAGGCGCATGGCTTGGGTTGGCAGACCGCTTCGTAGACGTATCGGTTATCGCTTTGCGGGTCGCAACTGGTAAGGTGAAAGCAAAGTAACTTGCAATTAGTCGCTGACAGCACGTTTCCCAAAGCGGAGTTGGTATCATGGCTAGACCGATAAAATGGAGGAAAATCGAGAATATCCCTGAGATTGTCCGTTTTGTTCCTTCACATGAGGGGCTTAAAGAAACTCCCGAGACTCGATTGAAACTTGAAGAGCTGGAGGCCATCCGCTTAAAGGATCTGGAGGGTCTGGAACAATACGAATGCGCAGATAGAATGAGAGTCTCTCGCCCAACTTTTCAGCGCATCTTATTGTCAGCAAGGGAAAAAATCGCCGATAGTCTTGTGAACGGGAAAACGATCCACATTGGAGGGGGCAATTATACACGAAATATCTGTTCCGTTACATGTTTAGATTGTGGTGAGGAATGGATGGAACGCTTCGAGAAACTGAATGCAATCGAGGATGGGCGCTATACATGTCCCGAGTGTGGTTCGAAAAACGTTGTATGTGGCTACTCTTGCCAAGGAAGATTTGGGCGTGGGAATTGCTGGAGACATGGCAGATTCAATCGTTGATTTACAGTAAAAGAGGAAAAGCCAGATCTGCAAACTTTGCATTGGATCTGGCTTTTTGTCTATAGTAGTATGCTCTTTGTTATTAGCCCGGCTGGCAAGCCAATTGTTTCGATTTAGAATAAAGTCTGGAACATGATATAGACTACCATATTGATCTTCCCAGATATCTTCCTCTAGATGCAGGTGCTCACAGAAAAGTGACTAATAGACATATTGAGTACGATATAGCCTTGGTTGCAGTTGTTGCGGAGGATGTCATCAGAACCTGGAGTGGTGCAGGTGAGAAAAGGTTCAAGAATTGCCGTGGTTTTGTTGGTGGTTACGATACTCAGCATAACCCAGGCTAAAGTGCTGGCCCAGGGAGATTCCAGCTATCTCGAGGATACTTCGTCCATCGAATATCTCAAGGCGAAGGTCATAGGTGTTGAGGATATGGTGGAGCAGGTCGATGGTTCTTACGATTACACCATCGAATCGCAGCTCGTTGAGGCGGAGATCACCCAAGGCCAGCATCAGGGCACGATCATCAAAACGATATCATACAAATCGGGGAATCCCGGCTATGACCTTGATATTGAGCCAGGGGATAGGGTGATTCTTTGGGCGGAAGTCAGTGAAGATATGATAGTTGATGCCAGTGTTTTCTCCTTTGATCGCAGCTCTTACCTTAAATGGCTGGTAGTGGCATTTATGGCGATGCTGCTTTTGATTGGAGGTGTGACGGGACTTAAGACTTGGCTCACCCTGGGTATAACGGGGCTGGGAATAGTTTATATCTTGTTGCCTGCTTTTCTCAAAGGGTATGATCCCATTATTGTCACGGTTTTGGGATCGATAATCATCTCCTGCGTAACTCTGGGAATTGTAGGGGGTATCAACAAAAAGACTCTGACTGCCATCATAGGCACTACAGGAGGAGTACTAGTGGCAGGGCTCACAGCCATGCTGGTTGGTTTGGCCGCTAACTTAAGTGGTTACGGCAGTGAAGAGGCGGCCATGCTCTCAAGTATGCCCTATGATGTTCCCTTCAACCTGCAAAGGCTCCTATTTGCCGGTATGATGATTGGGGCATTGGGTGCTGTCATGGATGTTGCTATGTCGGTTGCTTCCTCTATGGAAGAAGTTAGCCTTATGCAGCCTGAAATCACACCAGGGCAGCTCTTGAGTTCGGGACTTAGAGTAGGGCGGGATGTGATGGGTACAATGTCTAATACACTCATCCTAGCCTATACCGGTGGGTCGATTCCGCTGCTTTTAATCTTCTTGGCATATAAGACTCCTGTTATCAAGATAGTTAGTTTTGATCATATCGCGACAGAAATAGTGAAGGCTTTAGCTGGCAGTATCGGCCTAATTGCCGCTATTCCCATCACGGCTTTAGCAGGAAGCCGTCTATGTCCCCGTGGGGCCTCTGACAGAGGCAGGCTTAACCAGGGCATCCGTAGTCACAGTTCAAAGCGGGGGTAGGAAAACGATCTAGAACCAATGCTAACGGAATAGGGGATTAACGTATCTGGCAGGGAGTTAAAGCTCTCTGCTAATTTTTTGACCAACTGAGTCTTAGAAGAATCTGACCCAATAAGCCTTGATTCACTTTCCTCCCTTCTCTCCTCTCCTACCGAAAGATGTAATCCGAATAAAGTGAGCGGGAAATCAACAGGAATAGAAATGATGCTTACCATGTAGCGAGGATATGAATCGCATACTTGGGCAGTATGTCAACGTCATAGAAACGAATGGACCATCTATTCCTTAAAAAAAATGGTCTTGACAGGTAGCAAGCAGTACGGTAAAACAAAATGCAGAAAATGTTAGTGGCGCCTAACTCTAGGAAGAGATAATGAGATAGCTTGGTGCACCTAGTTGACCTAAATCAGTGCACCATATCATCTACTGAAGGGGGAGGAGTGTAAACAAAAGTTAGGCACGACTAACTTAAGTCTCGAAGTAGCAGAAACGTGGGTTGGTGTTTTAGAAAGTCAAGTAGAGTAAATCAAGGAGGACGATTTTAAGTGAGAAGCAAATTACCGATGGCTTTGGTGATTCTAGTACTGCTTGTACTTGTTGCACCACTTACTTATGGTCACACCCCCATTCTGTATGTAGAGGATTTTCACGATGGGACTGTCTATGTGGAAGGAGGTTTCTCTGATGGTTCTTCCGCGGCTGGTGTAAAGATCTACCTTGTTGAGAGCACTGCTTTTAGTGGAGATACCTCCATACGAGATGAATATCTAGAGACAGTCTTCTCCGATAATCCCCAAGCTGGAGCAGAGTATCTAGAAAGACTCGGTGAAGACATAGATGGCGCCGGCGCAGGTATGGAATACGCGAAGCTGCCTCCCGAGTTATTTGAAGGGAAACTCGTTATCTACAGATCCCAATTGGATGAATATGGTGAATTGATACTCCGTAAGCCTAGGGGTGAATATCAGATTGTGTTTGATGCCGGTCCGGGGCATGTAGTGGTGAAGCAAGGGCCGCTTTTAACCGACACTGAAGCAAAGTAACTTCCAGACTATGCTAAAAGGAGAGAAGATAGATGAAACTGAGTAGGCGGATGACGGCTTTAGTGGCAAGCTTGGTGATGGTTCTCATGTATTCCACTGGTTCCGGAGCACATTTTCAGATGATTTTACCGTCAACTGATGTCATACAGGAAGGTGCAAGCAATGCTATTGAGCTACAGCTAATATTCACTCATCCGGCTGATGCTTCTCATAGCATGGATATGCCCAGGCCATTGGAGTTTGGAGTTTATCACAAGGGAAGGAGCAGAGAGCTTACCGATACCCTAGAGGAATATGATTTTCAGGGTGCCCAAGCGTGGACAACAGAGTTTGTGGCTAGGGGTGCCGGAGACTTCGTGTTTTATCTTGTGCCCAGTCCGTACTATGAAAGCATGGAAGATGCCTATATCACACAATACACTAAGGTAATAGTAAACAACTCCGGCATTCCTACTGATTGGGATGTGGAATTGGGTCTAGATGCCGAGATTGTGCCGCTTTGTAGACCCTATGGACTTTGGGCTGGCAACGTATTTCAGGGTGTGGTGAAGTACAAGGGCGAACCTGTCCCCTTTGCTGAGATCGAAGTGGAAAGGCTGGATGTACAGGCCTTCAGCAGCTTTCCCGGTATGGGGCAAAAATACCCTTCTTTGGCCCATGTAACCCAAGTGATCAAGGCAGACGAGCAGGGGGTTTTTACCTATGGGATTCCCAAATCCGGTTGGTGGGGATTTGCTGCCCTCATGGAAGGTGAAGATCATGAGGGAAAGGATCATGAAGTGGGTGCGGTGATCTGGGTAAAAGCGCATGACGTAGACTAGTCTGCAGGATACCTTCGAGGCATTCAAACTGAATGCCTCTGAAGGTAGTTACAGCAAGAGAGGATGCCAAACATGGACATACTACGATTTGTTGATGAGGAGCAAAAGAGGATTCTTGCTGAAGTAGGAAGTGAGCCGGCAAGGCTAATAACTACGGCATACTATCGCCAAGCTGCGGAGTTATCGGATAAGTGCGTTAAGAGAGAGAGCCAAGCAAGGGAGAGCTTTACCAGTAAAGCCGATGCCATATTGTTGCACCGCTTTTTCGGTCCCCTTATTCTGGTTGGGGTAGTCTACATCCTGTACTATCTGAGCATTGTCAAGGGCTATCAACTAACTCACTATACCTGGCCTTGGCTGGCTTCGTTTCGCAATCTCGTCATTAGTATCTTGCCCAAAGAAGGTTTACTATTTGACCCTGTCATGAGAAGCATAGTCTTAAGCGTTGTAGATGGGCTTATAGCTGTGCTTAACTATGTACCGATCTTCGCTATATTGTTTAGCCTGGTGGCTATCTTGGAGGATACTGGCTACGTACCGAGGATGGCGTTCATTATGGATCGAGTATTTCGTCAGTTTGGTCTGCACGGACAGTCGATGTTTCCCATGGTGTTAGGAGGCGTGGTAGTAGGTGGCTGTGCTGTTCCCGGGATAATGGCGACCAGAACAATCAAGGACCAGCGGGCAAGAATTGCTACAATCCTGGTTATCCCTCTGTTGAATTGCTTAGCCAAAACACCCCTTCACATCATGTTGATTGAAATGTTTTTCCGGGAATATCGACCCTTTGCGATATTTTTCATATCCACCATTAGCTTGGTAATAGCATTGACGGTGAGTAAGATATTGTCACTAACAGTACTTAAGAGTGAAGAATCAGCTCCATTTCTTATGGAGATGCCTCCATATCATATGCCTACGATACTAGGGGTTCTGCAAAGGTGCTGGGAGCGGCTATGGTTGTTTTTTCGAAAGATAGTTGTTGTGGTTATCCCAGTAATGGTGATAGTGTTTGCCCTCACTAGTTTGCCAGGTCTCAATACCGCTAAGCGGGAGCTTTACTTAGCTGAACTAGATAAGATTGTTGAAGATTTTCAGGCGGCGGTGGGAGATGAGTCGCCTTACGCCAGTGTAGTCTCAGATGATAACCTTACAGAGCTAGTCAGATTTAGCAAGGAGTTCGATCTTGCCAAGAAAGCTGCTAGAAGTGAAGCCGGATTGAAAAAGGTTCATCGCAAGTTTATGGCTAGAGACCTAGCCTTCTATAAGCTCAGTAACAGGGGCAGATTTGAGCTCGATGGAGTCATGGAAACTGATGTCGAAGCCGCCAGGATATCCAGATATTACAGAGGCTTTGAACGGGAGCGAAAGGCCCTTCGAAGCCGTCTTCGGGATGATACTATCAATCACAGTGTCTTAGGTATAATAGGCAGATCCTTTGAGCCGATCACTAAGTATGCCGGTTTCGATTGGAAGGTTAACATAGCATTGCTCAGCTCCTTTGCAGCCAAGGAAAGTAGTGTGGCAACCCTGGGCGGCATTTACGGACTGGACGGAGGAATTGGCCTGGAGGGGCAAGTTGATGCAGAGGATCTTGGCTGGACAGACTTACATGCTTTGGCTCTAATGGTGTTCATGGTTGTTTTCCCACCATGTATTCCCACTTTGCTGGCTGTTAAGATGGAGACGGGGAAGACTTTGTGGATGGTGTTTGCTGGTTTATATCCCGTAGTTCTTGGTTTGGTCTTGGCTGGCCTTATCTATACCGGGGGTAATGCCTTAGGCTTAACAGGTATACAGGCTATGGTTGCCTTCTATGTACTATCCACATTGATTATGCTCGTTTTGGCTATGATTCATAGACCTAATGCAGAAGCACTGGATGATTGGTCGTCGTAGGAGGTGGGTGAAGTGAAGAAGACAATCGTACCATTAACCATGCTTCCCCCCGGTAATAGCGGCATCGTAGTTGATACAGAAAGCGTGGGCCGTGGCATTATAAGCCGATTATCCGATATGGGGTTGCACTATGGTTCAGAGATTAAGGTGGTTAGCTCTACTGGTTTAGGACCCATTCTAATACAGGTAAAGGATTGCACAATGGCCATAGGTAGAGGGATGGCAAGACAAATACTTGTAAAGAGAAAGGTGTGATCATCTTGGGTGACACTGTACGACTAGACAGTCTCAAACCCGGTGATAAATGCGTCCTAAAGGATATCAAAGCGACGGGAGCTATTGCTCAACGCTTTATGGATCTGGGTCTAATTCCTGGCACCATGATAACAGTAGTACGAAATGCGCCTTTGGTGGACCCTGTGGAGTTGCACCTTCGAGGCAATCACGTGAGTATTCGACATTCCGAAGCCCAAAGACTTGAGGTGATTCCGTGGGAAGTATAGTGGTGGCGGTAGCAGGACAGCCCAATTCCGGCAAATCTACACTCTTTAACATGCTGACCGGTATTCGCCAATTCGTAGCGAACTATCCCGGTGTCACTGTGGAAAAACGGGTGGGGCATTTGGAGTATGGTGGGCATGGGTTTACCCTTGTGGATCTTCCCGGTACGTATAGCCTAACCTCTTATAGCCTGGAAGAGAGGATCGCTAGGGATTTTTTGCTCCATGAAAAGCCGGATCTAATCCTCAATGTAGTGGATGCATCTAATCTTGAGCGCAACCTGGTATTTACGTTTCAACTCATGGAGATGGGACTGCCCATTACCATAGCTCTTAACATGATGGATGTGGCAGAAAGTAAAGGAATGAAGATTGATGTGGAGCGTCTTGCTCAAGAGTTAGGTATAAGAGTGATTCCTACTGTGGCTAAGAAAGGCATAGGAAGGCTGGAGATATGCCAGGCTCTGTTAAGAACCTATGAACTGCAGGATGGTATAAGCAGTTTTCGACCTGCTTATAGCAGTGAGCTTTCCAAGTCACTAAAGACGATAGAGCAAATGCTAAAAGATGACGCTAGAGCCCTCGTTTATAATCCTCATTGGCTGGCTGTTAGGTTATTGGCAGGAGATGAGGAAGTGAGACAGCTCTTTACTGGCCAGGCTGGATTGACGAGTGATTCTCTGTGAAGGGGGATGCATTAGGTGAGTGATACAGTGATTATTGCCATCAGTGGGATATTGGCTATCTTGCTTTTGGTCGGTCAGTTTAGAAAGGTGCAAAAAAGTAGAAATGGCCTTGGGTGTAGTGGATGTGGGGGATGTAGTGCATCAGGGTCTGGGACGATATCATATAAATCGGGCAATCCCGGCTAAGATCTTCGCTGCCTCCTTTTGCATTGCGTGCTCAAAGGTTGGGTGGTAAAGTGTGAGTAGCATACCGTTGTCGATGGAACCAGTCCCGAGTATGGGGGAAGGCAGATATTTGCTGGGTAGGTCATTTGGACCCTAATTCCACAAAGAAGCTGGTACGGAAGCAGATGCAGCTTTTGGAGGTATGGGGAAAATGGTTTGGCTTTAAGGAGGAAACTGTGGCTCAGTATCGTATTAGCTCTATAGAGCATACAAGCCCTGAGTTGGTGCTCTGAGCTTGTTTTAGGTATAAATTCAACGCTTTTCAGCTTTTGGCGAAAGGCTAGGGAGTGGCCCAGGGTGTTAGGACGAGGTTATGAATGACGCGATCATCGCTAACCAAGGCGGCGGGTATTGTCGCCTTTTTAACTATTGTAAGTAAGGTTCTAGGGTTTATTCGAGAGACATCACTGGCGGCAGTTTTTGGCGCTACCTATGCAACTGACGCGTATCTTGTGGCACAGACGATCCCATACCTCTTGTTTGCTACGGTAAGCTATGCTTTGACCACGACTTTTATTCCAGTCTACGCACAGGTACGGGAGAAGCAGGGACAAAAGGCAGCTTTTCGGATGGCTAATACGGTCATGTTCGCCGTGGCTTGTATAGCCCTTGTTTTCATTCTGGTGGGAGAGCTCCTGGCGGAAAAGCTAGTATCTTTGGTAGCGCCGGGTTTTGAGGGGCAGGTGGCGGAGCTTACGGCATATCTAAGCCGTATCATCTTTCCCATGATGATCTTTCAGCTTCTATCGGGGATCATTACTGGGATCCTCCAGGCCGATGGAGAGTTTGCGGTACCGACGGCAGCGGGTTTGGCACAGAACGTTGCTATTATCACCTCCATTATATGTTTTGGACCTCGCTATGGGATTCAGGCTGTGGCCTTGGGTACATTAATCGGTGCAGCGGGAGCTATGGTAGTGAAGCTCCCTGCCCTAAGAAGGACAGGGTTTCGCTGGCAGTGGGGGTTTGATCTAAGAGATCCTGGTCTGCAGAGCATGCTGGTATTGATCATGCCGGCCATAATTGGAGCCGGGGCGGGTCAGCTGAATACTATGGTGGATCGAATGCTGGCTTCAGGGTTGCCGGAGGGAAGAGTTGCCGCCTTAAGCTATGCCAATCGCCTAATGGGGTTAGCTCCGGGGATCTTGGGTGCATCCTTGGTGACGGTTATGTATCCTACCCTTGCTGAGCGGGCGGCTAAGCGGGAGTGGAAGGGGTTTTCTGATAGCCTCATCGATACGTTAAGCATGGTGCATTTCCTTCTAGCACCCATTGCCGTAGGTGCGATAGTGCTTAGGGAGCCGCTTGTTAGGATAGTGTATCAGCGGGGTGTGTTTGATGAGATAGCTACTCAGGAGACTGCTTGGGCATTACTGTTTTTGAGCTTAGGGATGGCTATCTTTACTATGCGGGATATGGC
>JGI24708J26588_10002807_pt1 | contig 13049 bp, 17 predicted proteins | sample BioPla1DNA2_FD_26588 | JGI IMG/M metagenome (IMG submission 26588) | reverse complement strand
AAGTGGATACATAAGCAGCATAAACGCGATCTCTGCACAATCCACCAACGACAAGAATAAAGCTATCTACATCACCTTCTCTGACAACCAATTCATCCTACAAGATCGTGTAGATGACCCCATCACCGTCACTTGGGAAGCGGATGAACTCTCAATTCTCAGACAAGACTCATCCGACATCCAGAAATGTGTGATCTCTCTCGACTACCTTAAAGAATCATCCACCGTCTTAAAAATCTTCGACACCCTCAGCATCAACATGAAAACAGATTCTCCCTTTATTATTAAAGGAGAATCCGACAAGATCAAACTGGGGTTCATCATAGCACCTCGCATAGAATCGTAGAGCATATTTATATGCAGGAAAATTAAACTTTTAAATGTTCTTTAATCTTTTCGGTGACCTTATGCCTAGTGGTACATTATATGCTCCAGATGGGAGGATGTATATCAGGAAGTCAATGTTGGAAGAGTTTACATTCTGTCCTTATAAATTCAAGCGTGTTTGGATTGACGGTGTAGACAAACGCCCTAATCAAGCGATGCTAATGGGGACTCGCTTCCATGACTTCGCGGAAAAGTTCTTTGACTACTGTCTTGGGATAACTCCCGATAGGTGGGATGAGTTTATTCCTCGACAGTTTATACCAGAAGAAGCAGAGATGGCAAAGTGGTTTATTGAGAGAGAACAAAACAGATACTATGAGCTAGAGGAAGCTGGGCGTCTTAATGAATTCATGCCTATTGCGCGCGAAGACACGATGACGAGTAGTACACTCCTTCTAACCTCAACAGTAGACCGCATCGACTGGTTTGATAGGTCAAAAGACCAGATATCGATAGTGGAATACAAAACTGGGAGGAAAGTAAATGAGGAGAGCTTGATTCGACAGCTTGCATTCTATACTCTCTTGTGGAATGACGTTAGGCGCAAAGGTATCGTTGTGAATCTACAACTGGTTAATCCACGTCTCAAGATTGTCCGCAACTTCTCTGTCCAACAGTGGCATTTAGACAAAGCTATGAAGGGAATTTCGAAGCTGCGCGCCGCCATCCGTAACAACGATTATCCACGCAAGTGCTCCGACGTCAAGCTTGCGTTCTGTCAACTATGTACCCCCGATGAATGCGGCTTCTGGAAGAACGTGCAGAACACTGACATCATATCACACTATGATGACGACTTTACATTCTTGCAACACAGGGGATAAGATCATGAAATACACAGTATCTGATATAAAACAGTGGATAGCAGTATTCCTTGAGGAAGACAACTTCTTCATGGCGCACGAGGCTATAAAAATCTTACTATATACCCCCACGGGGCAAGACATCCCGAACGACCTCGTTGTTCACACTATCTATACAGAGTACCTTAAAATCATGAATAGACGTCCTCGCTCTACCACCCACAATGATCACTTAGAGCCCCTCAACAACAACACTATCATCAGCGCCTCCATGGTAGGGGATGAAAATGAGGAATAAATTATTAGCAACCCGATATTTACAGCCTGGTGAAACTGAACCCGACATGTATAAGAGGGTAGCTTCCGCTGTTTGTCGCAATCACTACAGCAATGAATTCGCACAGGAAGTTACGGCTGCTATGCAGAATTTCTTCTTCCTGCCCAATAGCCCGACACTCGCAAACGCCGGAACCTCCAAAGTAGGTGGCTTATCAGCGTGCTACGTACTTCCTATACACGACTCCCTCGATAGCATATACAAGACATTACGGGATGCTGCGCTCGTTCATAAGTTCTTCGGTGGCACCGGCTTTGACTTTAGCGAAGTGAGACCCAGGGGTTCACCCATAGAGTCAACGGGGGGTTCAGCGTGTGGCGTCCTAAAGGTCATCGAACTCTTCAATCAGGGCGCCGATACCATCCGGCAGGGTGGGAAGCGTGAAGGCGCTAACATGGGGATACTGCGATGCGACCACCCCGATATAGAGGAGTTTATACGAGCAAAAGAACAAGACGGCGTATTAACGCACTTCAACCTCTCAGTGGCAGCTACAGACGACTTCATGAAACACGATGACTCCAACCTCATTGATCAGATTGTTCATCACGCATGGCTCCATGGCGACCCAGGTATTATCTTCATCGATATCATTAACCGCAACAACGTTAACCGCCACCTCTATGACATCGCAGCAACAAATCCTTGCGGAGAACTACCCCTCGGCCCATACGAAAGCTGCAACCTGGGAAGTCTCAATCTCTCGAAGTTCTGCATAGAAGGTGACTTCGACATCGATCTCTTCAAAGAACACATCCGTATGGGTGTACGCTTCCTCGACAGCGTCATCGACATCAACAACTTCCCAATACCCGAGATACGTGAAGCTACCCTTTTAACCCGCAAGATCGGTCTCGGCATCATGGGGTGGCATGATCTTCTGATACAGTTGGAAATCCCATATGCGTCGCGTGAAGCAATGGAGCCCATACATACAATCGGAGCTGTATTAAAAAAGACAGCGATTGATGAAAGCTGTATCCTTGCAGAAGAATACGGCACATACCCTGCATGGGAAGGATCTGAGTGGCATAAGCAGGGGATTGAAATCCGCAATAGTACGCTCTTAACCATCGCGCCCACAGGTACCATTAGTTATCTCGCAGGTTGCTCAAGTGGTATCGAACCCCACTTTGCAAAAGAATATACCCGCGAATCAGAAGCTGGTACTGAGAAGTTTGTTATCGACATCGACGACTCCGATATCTCCCATAACATTCACTATCTATGGCACCTCAATCATCAGGCGAATTGGCAGAAGTACATCGATAATGCAGTAAGCAAAACAATCAATCTCCCATCCACAGCAACTGAAGATGACATCCGCGAGATCTATAAAACATCTCACCAGTTGGGTTGCAAGGGTGTCACTATCTACAGAGACGGAAGCAAAACATCTCAAGTACTAACTACATCATCTGCGCCGCACTCTACACCCAAACCGCAGTCACTGTTACCTCCAGGCGTCACCCGTAGGCCAGGTCACATCTACACTCTACCATCGGGTTGCGGGACAATGCGTGTTATCATCGCCGCAGAAGACGAGCGGTATGAATCACTACGCGAAGTCTTCGTTCTCACAGCAGGCGGCTGCACCGCTAACAACGAATCTACAGGTAGACAGATATCCGATTCCCTCGAATACGGTATGCCCGCGACTCTCATATCTTCAACCCTCCATAAGGTGAAGTGTATTAATGCGATGAAGAGCAAGAAGTCAATCGGTAAATCATGCTCTGATAATATTGGTCTGTGTATTGATTGGGAATTAAGGGACTTCGTTAAGGGTGCTCCGGCACCTACAGTGCGGGTTCCTACATGCCCCGACTGTCATAGGCCATTATCATTCGGTAGTGGTTGCGCGCAAGGCGAATGCCCCCACTGTGGTTGGAGTGGATGTTCATGAAAGAATCATCTGAAATCAACAATCTAATCTTATTCCTCGATAAGATCGGCGCTGCTCTTGAAACCCCAGAAGGATGGGATGANAGCGAAGATTTATGGATGGAGTATTTCGAAAAAGCTAATGTGCCAAATGATGGTCACTATTTATTCGGTGATTGGGTTGAGGTTGCGCCCGCGATGAAAGCCCTTTCTCATATGATTAAAGCAGGGGTATTCAAATAAAGACCCGGCTTGATAAAGTATTAGAGTATAGAAAATATGTACACGAAGAGGTATTGGTAATGAAAGAACTCATGCCCTCCATGTATCTCCACCTTCTGAACTACCCGAAGGAAGACAAGTTAACAGAATGTTTGTGTTGCGGGAGACAGTACTACACAGCGCCACTCCACGAGCTCTACGGTGTCTGCGGCATCGAGTGCTTCGCAATCGAATACCACATGCCGTTTGAACTTACTAAAAAATTCAGAGAATACCTGAGGAACAAACTATACCTCTCTTACCTCAACTTCAACAATTTACGGAGTGATTAATCATGAGGACAGATTGGCATACTTATTTCCTTGATATAGCGTTGAGGTGCGCTAAGCAAGGAACCTGCAGGAGAAGAAATCGGGGAGCTATTATTGTTGATGAACATCGCCGCATCATTTCCACCGGTTACACGGGGGTTGTAAGCGGCGCCAAGCATTGTATAGAACTTGACGACTGTATGCGCGAGCACTACAGCATCCCATCGGGCTCTAACTACGAGTTCTGTAGATCAGTGCATGCTGAAATGAATGCACTACTGCAAGCTGGGATCGACAGAGCGCGCGGCTGCTATTTATATCTAGCAGGCGTCAATCCAGATGGCTCCATTATCGAGCACGATGCCCCCTGCTTACTGTGCACGAAGCTCATTGTACAATGCCAGATTAAAGCTGTGGTTATCTTACAAGCAGACGGTAGCTACAGCATTCATCATCCAGCAGCTCTTCTTTCCTTCAGGAGCTCGGAAGCTATCGACCGCATTTCGATGATGCCTACAGGCGGAGAAACAACAGAGTGATCACCATGGTAGTTATAGGAACAGATGCTAGGTTTGAAGCCGCGCATCGCCAGCTCAATGACACGGGTAAGTGCGGTTTCCTGCATGGTCACAATTGGAAAGTAGAGTTTAAGATCAACGCTCCCATCTCGTCTCTCAACGAGTGCGGATATATTATTGACTACAAGAAACTCAAAGATGTCGTAAGTGAGTACGACCACAAAGTCATATTGAATGACAATGACCCTCTCGGCGACATTCTGATCTCCAATAATCAACGCGTTGTACTCTTGAACTGTGAACCCACGTGTGAAAATATCTCTGAGCTAATACTCGGCGAAGTTATGCGAATGATGAAAGAAAACAACATCACATACAATGACATCACCATCACGGTGTGGGAAAATGGCGACAGTTGGGCGACCGTAAACAGCAAGGACTGGAAGTGATGATGTGAAGATCAACGAAATATTCACCTCGATCCAGGGCGAAGGGCCTCTCACCGGTATGAAGTGTCTCTTTGTGCGCACATACGGATGTAACAGAAACTGTAGTTTTTGCGACACTAAAAAACACAACAATGTGTTCGTCGAACTCCCAGTGGATGATATCGTAAAGGTTGTCGACAACGCGGGTTTCCGTCGCGTCGTNATAACTGGAGGCGAGCCCACGATACAGCTGAATGAACTAAAAGCTCTCGTTCATACTCTTACGGCAAACGNCTATCACGTGTCGCTAGAAACAAACGGTGACATCCAGTCATATGATACGACAGACTTCGACTGTGTTGTTGTTTCCCCGAAGGATCTCGCTACCCTCAAGAAGTGGGTGAAGTATACACCTAAGTTTGACAACACATATCTCAAAGTAGTTGTCCATGAGCGCAACGTCGACGATGTCATGAAACTAGCAGCAGAGTATGACCTCCAAGACATCTACTTCATGCCCCTAGGTACAACTCCCTTGGAGATCATTGTGCGATCTGCTCTCATCCTCAACAAGATGAACGAATACAATATCGAAGGGTTTCTCTCGACCCGTATGCACATACTATATGGAGTGAGGTAATATGGCAAAAGCAGTACTCATCTTATCCGGCGGCTTAGACAGCACGACATTAATGTACGACCTTCTGAACAAGGGAATTGAGGTTCATGCAATCTCATTCTTCTACGGACAGAAACACTCGAAAGAATTGGAGTGTGCGCACATCCTGTGTGATAAGTTGAATGTACCTCATAAGATCATCGATCTTGAGGTTCTGAATGAGGTTGCGCCCTCCGCGTTAACACGAAGCGAGATCGAAGTTCCAGAAGGTCAATATGACAGCGACAACATGAAAGCGACCGCAGTACCAAACCGTAACATGGTTATGTTGGCGCTTGCAACCGCATATGCTATTTCAATCGGTGCTAACTATGTAGCATACGGCGCGCATGCGGGCGATCACACCATATACCCGGACTGCCGGCCCAAGTTTGTCAAACACATGACAGATGCAATCGCCTCATGCGATTGGTCTAAAGTTGAACTCTTGGTCCCCTATCTCTACATGACGAAGGGGGAAATAGTTAAAGTAGGCCTCAGCCTCGATGTTGACTACAGCAGTACGTGGACATGCTATAAGGGAGGAGATAAGGCTTGCGGCAAATGTGGTTCATGTACAGAGAGGTTGGAAGCCTTCGCATTTGCGAATGCAGTAGATCCCATCGAATACGAAACCACTGAGGAGGAATCAGAATGAGTTCATCCTGTGTTGTCTATCTCCCTGACTATGCGAACGGCAAAGCGAAAAGCATGAAGTACCTCCATAAGGCCGGTATCAGGGGCGTATCCTCATATAGAACTGACTTCACGGAGCAGCGCGTCCTAACATCTCAATCTGCTTACGTGCCATTGAAAGACCATAATGGCATACACATGTCTAGACTCGTCGACATCATTAGAGAGTTAGAAGGTGAACCTATCGAGATGGATGACAGNATCCTCGAGCTTCTCGCGCTCTCTCATGATACAGCTAACTCCTACTGGGACTGNGCTTGGGAGAGTCTCCATGATACAGAAGAGAATCAGAGTCTCAAGACTGCATGNCGTTTAGAAGGTGTGAAGCGCGACAAGGACGTAAAATGGTATGTAACTCTAGAAGTGCCATATACATCTGTTTGTCCGTGCAGCCACGAAATGGTAAAAGCGAAGGGTCACGGTATCCCACATATGCAGAGAGCGAAGGCGCGTGTAACAGGCTTACTGAATCCCAATGAGGATCTGTCAACCGCGATCTGCACCGCTATAAGCAAGATCTGCAATGCAGTTGTTCTAATCCCTCTCCCTCGCATGAAGAGGAAGGATGAACTCGCATGGTGTGAGAGGGCTGCAGACACAAATCTGTTCGTGGAGGATGCTGCGCGTGAAGTGGCAAAAGCAATCGACAACTGGTTTAACGACTGGGTTGTCGTNTGCGAACATGAAGAATCCATCCANCAACATAATGTAGTTGCTGTGTGCAGGAAGGGCGACGAACTGCGGTAGGGTGNTTGCATGGAGATACTAGTAGACACTAGAGAAAAGAAACCCACATATTCTTTTCTCACAGAACGCTTCCCCGAGCACACATTCAAGTGGCAAAAGCTCGATGAAGGCGATTTTGACTCCGGCTCTGTGTTAGTAGAACGTAAGACAATCGCCGACCTCTACGGCAGCATTATGGGAGTTGGGGGTAGGCCCGGTAGATTGTCATCACAACTCAGCAGGTTGGCAACTCATGATGACAAAGTTCTCTTTGTTCTTATCACTGGGAGTATTGATAATTATGTCAATCAAATGAAAGAGGAGTTTGGGGTTATTATTAAGCCTGATATTCTTGTCGGCGCCATCGCATCTATATCATGTAGAGAGCGTATTCACATCATGTGGATACAGGATCATTATGACGGTCTTGTTGAAATGGTAAGGTTTATGCAAGGTGTAGAGGAAGGCAAACACATGGTGCCGAGTAAGAGGGAGCCGGATAATTTATTGGCGCGCTACTTCGGGGTAACGATTAATGAGATGAAGGAACTCAAGATGCGGTTTGGCTCACTCCAGAATATGATGAATGCATCTGAAAAGGATCTCCAAAAGGTTCATGGCATTGGGAAGGTGAAGAGTGCGAAGATAAAGGAGTTGTTAACACGCACATGGTGAGAGATCATGGAAGTAATGGAAGCTGTGATGGAGGAACTTAAAGCTCGTTCTGTTTATCTATGTGAAACATATGCTCCTTACTATGTATGCTCCTTCATGACACATGCTTTCAACCAAATGAATCAGAGAAGAGAGATCTATTGGGATTCTAAGAGAGTTCCGAACATGCGCTTACATATTTTGTTCGTAGCCCCCGCCGGCTTCATGAAGAGCTTTTACATGGGGACTATGGGGGGCGAACGTTTCTCAATCTTTAGGAATTGTGGAATACCTATTGGCTTTGAGCAATCAATGACAGAGGCAGCATTCGTAGGTACTATTCGCGATATAGATGGTGTTGGACACCCGACATTAGGCGCGGCTGCTGATTACAAAGACGGCATGCTGTTAATCGATGAGTTCAGCGCACTCACGAATGCAATGAAAGTGCAATACAATAGTCAGATGGATGCCCAACTGTTGGCAGCTCTCGATCACGGGCATGTTGTAAAAAGACTAGGCACCGGGCGCATAGAATATACTACTAACATGACGCTGTGGGCGGGTATTCAGCCCGCGAAGTACGATCTATCGAGTGGTCTAGGACGCCGTATGTGCTTTTTACTATTCCTACCCACTAAGCTAGATAATGTTGCTCTCATGCGTACTATGCATAAGACGAGGAATATCAGACCTGATGTTAGGGAAATGGACAACCTGTGGGGATTGATTAAGAATTCGGTTTCCAACATGGAGTGTATTGAAACTATTGACTTCGGAGACAGCGTCCTTAAGTTGTATGAGGAGCTGAATTTGTTTTCATACGAAAGCAGCTATTTTGACCGGCTGTTGTTAGGGTGGCATTTAGCAACATATGGTCCAGAGCCCCATATGATGATAGAGGCGCAAGATAAGGAACTCCTCCAGTTAGTGAATCGCGAAAAAAAGTGGCGCGATGAAATAGCAGCGGGTGTTGACCACGCGCAGATGATGAAGATCATCAAAACATGTGGCTCATCTATTGACGGCAAGTTACAGATCACTAAACCGGATCTCATTCAGGAATGCACGATGGTAGGCTGGAATGCCAAACAGGTTGTCGACGTGCTAACGGAGCTCACGCGCTTCGGTATGATTGAAAATCACGGCTCTCGCGTTGTCGTGTTGGAGTAGATACTCCATTTGTATGTAAACCGAATTATTGAATTAAAAGTTACATGCCGGATATGAAGACTCGCTCCAAATTTACACTAACTCACAGCATAGACCGCTATAAGTAACGACGTACGAAAAGGTGTTGATCATGGAAATCTCAGAAGAACTACTAACAGAAGCCATCCAGATCCTCAACGAGGCAATTGAGCGGATGGATGCCCACTCTGAACTCTGGTGGGAAGCATTGGTATTGAAGTCGAAACTCGATAACTACAAGAATACACAACAGGAGGATACTACATGAAGAAAACCTACTCAGTCTATGTCGACGAAGATAAAGTAACTAGGGCCCGCGCCCTCGGTTTCGAACTCTCTCCAGTACTAGAAAGATCACTCGACATGGTGCTATCGCAGGAGTTCGAAGATCTCGTAATAAATTCCAAGCTCGCGATCTTCAATGAACGCATCTCGGAAATCAAAATTGCAATAGCCGAATGCCAATATAGATTAAAAGCCTACCAATCGGATCTCGAGACGCTGGAACTTGAGAAACAAGCATTACTCAAAGACTATGAATACACGAAGCGCGTTGTCCACATTAACAACCTCACGCAGGCTCTAAATCAAGTCATCATCATGCAGGGATATGATCTCGAGGCAACCCGTAACCTCGCAGGCGACATTATCCAAGACCTCATGAAAGTCAATCCTTCATTTAATCTTGAGATGCATGCTGAGAGACTGAAACTTATTATGGAAAGTTAAAAGAGTTACTCGCAGTGCCTCAAGATCTTGAGAACCTCAATGATCTCGGGGTCTGTGGGGTCTATTATTCCTTTTGTAATCAGGATATTAAGAATAGCGAGAATGGCTCTACGGTTTTCAAGAATACACTTTCGGTTTTCTTTGGCTACCGTAATGAGCCCTTCCCATTCTGAAATACCGTCTTCCCCGAACAGCACGCGCGAATGCTTCTGCTGATCAGCCCATATTTTGCGGACGGTATTTGATATATATATAAGGGTTGCTGCGATAATAGTAACCGCAACTCCTGTGATAATGCCTTCAATCATCAGTATCACCTAGGATGAGCAACCACATTGTGTTGTTGGACGGTACTGTCTGCGTTTTGCCTCCTTGGTAGGTGATGACGTATTCCATGCTGTACATACCTGGAGTATCGGTGTCGCCATCCTCTGGGGAGAATTGGACGATGCCATTCTCTGGATCTACGATAACACAAGGCTTGTTGATCTTGTATTCAGTAGCACCGTCTAGTCGTGCTCTCAGGTAGACACTGAACGCATCTGTAAGGTCGATAGGAGTCTTGTCGTCATACTGCAGACGCTGCTGAAATGGATATGTGTCTCCTTTTTTGAGTCTCATTTCTTATCACCTTTAAATGAGGCTATCGTGGGTTTGCTAATTAACTTAACCTCGGTGTGTAGGCGCATCATCAAACCAGCTAAGCGATGCCTGAATGATTGAATAGTCGATATGGATTCTTTTATGTTGTAAAACATAGAGGTACTGTGAATTTGGAGAGTGCGTATTATCTCCCCGATATGGGAGGTGATGATTCTGGAGGTGATGTGGGAAGATGCTACGCGCTCCCTCAATATCAATTGCGGGCGGTGGAGAAAACCGTATGATGTTGATATTGAGTGGATAAATGCTCTCCATGTATTCAGTATCCCTATGTCTCTTATGCCCAAGCGGTGAACTAACTGAGAGGTAACCCGAGATTGCCTGCTATACATCATACTAGTGGTTTCCTTCAGGACGTGCAGGAGTTGCTGGAGGTGGGAACCACTAGTAATGATGGTCTCAACGAACCTTTTAAGAGAGGAAGAAATAACTGCACACTGCAGGGAGGCTTCCTCTATAAGGTGTATCATCGACCTGCTGATGATAGTGTGGGATGTTAGTAGGCGCTCACGTATGGGGCGCGTTACTATTTTGGTAATGCCACTTAATTGCTCAGGGATGTTGAGTATAATGTTGATGAATTCAACGCGCTTAACTGATAATGTCCGGGCATGGGTTTCTGTGAATGTGAAGATGTCTTTGATTATTTTTTGTATTTCAGGATGCTTATGGTCTCTGGTAATGAGTTTTTGTAATAGTGGTTTAGATATGTGGTTGAGTTGAACTTCTAATGTATGTAGGGGTTCTAATAAGAATTTAGATAGTAATGTCTTTGTAGAATCACTGAAAGATATACCATGTAGGAATGCTATGGGTTGCGCGTGACTTACCTGTATGACAACGGTGCTTATATTATTTTTAATGCTGTATAATATATTGGTAGTACGCGCTTCTACCATGCTTAAGTTCTCTTTAATGTCTATCCACGAACGTAATAGATATATCTCTGAGGCGTTAATGGATTCTAGGAGTGCATAGATGCTATTGGTCGTTTTGTGCTCCACGAGCTTTAGCTTTTCTTTAATATTCTTGGTTGCATTTAAGATTGTAGTATCAGCGAACGCTATACCATTGTTTATGAGTACGCTAAAGCGGATGTTCGCGATACCTTGAATGATTGGGTATTCAATGAGAGTGTATATTGCAGAGAGTGTGCGATTTTCTATTACTGAAATGCCCTGAGATAGTTTTTTAGCTATATTATGAATTATTGGTGTATCGGAAGATATGACATACTCTTTTATGAATTTAGTGGCGCGTACAACCTTTTCATCTACTTGCATGATGAGTTCTCTAAAACTCATGGAGATTTCGGTAACTCGCAGATCAATGAAAACTGCGAGTTCTTGATAGATGCGCGAAACATTTACTATACGTTTATGTGAAGATGTAACTACTTCCTTTAGATACGTTTGGACATTAATAATGATAGGAAGATTCATGTTGACGAATTCAACGAGGCGCTTAAGGATGCTCCTTGATGTGTCCTCTGCGACAGCTATACCGTGAGAGAATTGTTGGGCGAACTTCTTATATTGTTGTCCAAACGTATATAATGTTTCTCGGATACCCTTTAGAAGGTTTATCTTTCGCGCTTCCGCGAAATATGTAGACTCGGATAAGTCGGACCATATGAAGCGTCTCTTAGAGTCTATAAAGAGCATAGTTTCTTTAATATTGTAAGGAAGTGATGTAGCGCGCCGCTCTAACATCTTAAGGCGCTTACTGATACATTTTATGATGTTGAACGCGCCAACAGTTTCTGTAAAGCCGATGATAGCAGCGTAGGCAGTTAGCCAGATCCTCTTGATAGGGTGTTGCTGAACAACCTCTATGGGGTTTATGTAGGGCGCGGCACTAAGCGTGGTTTGCCCTTGCGATATGCTCGTATTTACCTTAGAGCTGAAGGTCTTCGTCACCCATATGTAGAAGTCGCTGGGCGTATAATTAATGATAGAACTAAAGGAGGCTCTGCCTTCCTCAGTTAAGGCGGTTATCATTCTGCCGGTTTCGGTAATGGCATTGAGAAGTCCTACTTTCCCTTGTTCTGTTATGCCACTGAGATATTTAGGGGTACGCAGAACGATATTAAGGAATTCTACGCGCACTACAGATATTGTTTTAGTAATCGCGTTGTCNGNCGCCCTAAGATATTCTAGGAATGTCTGGGCATACTCCTTATNNGACGTTNCTAGGCATTTCGCAATTTCAAGGAAACTGCGAGATAATGATATTGTATATATTTGGGCGGCAGATAGAGTTTCCGCGAAGTGTGTTTTCAGGGTTCGCGCGCGCGTTTCTATAAATGTTAAGCTCTGCGTTATTGGATAACTAAATGTAGTTCTAAATATCTGTCCTGCTTTAATTTTCTGGGAAAGCTTAAATGAAATATTATGGGGAAGAATACTAGACCCCGCTTTGAGATGATCTAATATAAGGGTGTGTAAACATGTTACTTTTGGCATAGATTGCAGGATCGGTATACCCTGAATGATTTTGAATATTAGATTCCGATTGTCTTGCACATCATTGGAGGCAATGCCACTAGTAAACGTCTTAAGGGGTTGCGATATTGCTATTGGAGCAGTCTCAATGCCATCTATCAATGTCTCGGACATCACCTGCAGGTATGGCCCCCCAATCTCATCACAATTCCCAACCATAACGCGACCTTGACTCGACAGTAGAGGAGTAACTAACACCTTCCCAGTCTGATCAAGGCCGTCGTATTGCATCCTCACCACCCGAAGAGATGAAGGACAACTTCATGGGATCCTGTTAGGATGTATGCGGCAATAGCTACTGCGATCCGCAACCCCCAGAAGGCACCCTTGTAGTAGTG
>JGI24708J26588_10002805_pt1 | contig 13055 bp, 9 predicted proteins | sample BioPla1DNA2_FD_26588 | JGI IMG/M metagenome (IMG submission 26588) | reverse complement strand
TTTTTTGCTTTCTATTCATATTTAGTTCACAAAAATAATATATAATCCCCTTAAATAAGTTCCACCTAAAAGACATTTTCATTAAGTCCATAGAAAAACAATTAAATAATTAAGTTTTTATGATAGAAGAAGGGATATAACAAATATGGAAATACAGGCAGCAGTAGATATAAACCAATTAAAAGTATTAGAAAAACAATTAACAAGATTTTTAATGTCTTATAAGTTCGGTATGGATGAATTGAACACAAAAATTAATATCTTAAAACAGGAATTTCAATATATTCATGAATACAATCCCATTGAACATGTAAAATCTAGGATAAAAACCCCCGAAAGCATCCTAAAAAAGGTCCATAGAAAAGGTATAGAGGCTTCATTGCCATCTATAAGAGAAAACATTAAGGACATAGCTGGAATTCGCATTGTTTGCTCATTCGTATCCGACATATACAAATTAAGCGAGATGCTACAAAACCAAAAAGATATAAGAACTATAAAATATAAAGATTATATAAAAACCCCAAAACCCAATGGATACCAAAGCCTTCATTTGATTTTAGAGGTACCTGTCTTTATGTCCGATNGGGTAGAAGACGTCTGTGTAGAAGTTCAAATCCGCACCATGGGTATGGATTTTTGGGCAAGTCTAGAGCATAAAATCTACTACAAGTATAATGAGGAGATTCCCCAAAACTTAAAGGATGAATTAAAAGAGGCTGCACTTACAGTAGCCCAGCTAGATGAGAAAATGGAAAATCTAAACAAAGAAATTAATACATTTAAAGGCTCCAATAATACAGAGAAAAACCTAATAAACCTATTAATGCATAACCAGACCGTATCTCTACCATGAGTACCGTACCAGGCACTGCGGTCATTAATTTTGGTACCTGTTTGCCCATACTTGAACATTGTCTCCTCCTGTTGATTATTAGATTATAGTCAGGACAGGAGGTTTTTGATGAAGAACCCAAAGGGATGGCAAAGCATAATGCCATGTTAGATTTCTCTCCACTTTCCGGTTCGGTATTGGAAGAAGGAAATTACAAGGTTTGCCGACCATCCGATTGGTACTGCATACCATACCATGGCTATGCCAAAGCGGGGCGCCATAGTAATTGCAACAATTACTCGGATTGACAGGTTTACAAGATTAGCGATGGTGAACATCTTCATATCACCAGCCCCACGGAGCAACCCATCTGTACTCATTTTTATCCCAACAAGTATAAAGAACCACCCCATGAATTTAAGATAGTTTACCCCTGTTCCCATGGCAAGGTGAGTACCCTCACTACCTAAAAATATTGAAATAATTGGAGTATGAAAAGATTCAAGGACTATGCAAATAAGAACTGCAAAAATAAATACAATAATATTTCCTGAGCGGAATCCCTTTCGAACCCGCTCATATTCCCCAGCACCAATATTTTGGGCAGTGTAAGAGGAAAGAGCATTTCCCATGGCTGCCATGGGCACTAAAGCGATACTTTCAACACGCATGGCAGCTGAAAACCCAGCTAGCATCTCAGATCCAAAGCTATTAACTACGGATTGTACTAGCATCATACCAATGGACACGGTAGATTGCTGCAAAATAGAGGGTAAAGCTATTTTAGTCATGCTTTTAAGTTCCATTCCATCGAAAAGCCTTTGACTCCCACAGGGATATGAACTTAGCTCCCTCATAAATAGTATAAAGGATATAACAGCAGAAATTCCCTGGGCAATTAAAGTAGCCCACGCAACCCCACTGACCCCTAGACCCAAGGAATAGACCATATATACATCTAAGATAATATTGAGAATAGAAGAAAATATCAGTAGGTATAAGGGAATTTTAGAGCGGCCCAAGGCATTAAACATGGCAGAAATCACATTATACATAAATAAAAATGGGAGTCCCAAAAAATATATATTTAAATATTCTGTTGCCATGTCTAAAATATTTTCTGGTGTATTTAATAACTGCATAATTTCCTTTCCGGTTAAAAATCCTAAAATCCCTAGTATTAAACTCAAAACTAGAAATGATAACATAGCAGTGTAAATAGACTGTTTCATCTTTTTATAATCTTTCGAGCCAAAATATCGACTGGTAATAACAGAAGCTCCGATACCACCCCCGATGGCAATTGAAATAAATACCGTCGTAAGAGAATAGGAAGCACCTACAGCCGCCAGCGCATTTTCACCGACGAACCGACCGACTACTACAGAGTCTGCCATGGTATAAAATTGTTGAAAAAAATTACCTATAATCATGGGCAAAGCAAAAACAAATAAAGCCTTCGCCGGTCTTTCTTTTATCAAATAGTCTTTAGCCATTATGTACTCCTTTTATGTCTTCATTAGATGATATACATATTAGATCCCAAGCGCGTAAAAACCAATATCTATTATAAGACATTTATCCAGTAAATCATAGTAGAAAAACAGTGGAAAGTAGTGGCACTTGATTTTATTATTTTTAATTACAATTCATTTTGACTGTAGATTTATATTGTAATAAATACCGAGTATGTTCACTTCTTATACCTATGTTTCTTTGGAAAACGATGTGAGGGGAATTGGTATCTATTCATTCTTAAGAAAAAATTAAGATTTATATAGAGGGTATTTTAAGGATTATGATTTATAATCCTACATATAAAGGTTAAAGATATAAAAAGCAAGGAGGTATGATACAATACTAATATTTAGTATTTAGGAAAGGTAGTATTAACTATGAAAAAATATTCAGTTTTAGTAGTGGATGACGAGAAAGAAATAAGAGATGCCATTGAGATTTATTTAAAAAATGAAGGGATAAGTGTAATTCATGCTAAAGATGGCATAGAAGCAATGGAAATTTTAGAAATAGAGGAAATACATTTAATACTTATGGATATCATGATGCCAAGACAAGACGGGGTAAGTACCACCTTCAAAATCCGAGAAGAAAAAAATATACCTATCATTATGCTTACAGCCAAGGGCGAAGATACAGATAAAGTACTCGGACTTAAAATAGGTGCGGATGATTATGTTACAAAACCGTTTAATCCTATTGAACTAATTGCCAGAGTTAAAGCTCAATTAAGAAGATATATGGAGCTAGGGGTTTATGAGGGATTAAAAAAAGTAATAGATATAAATGGTCTCATATTAAACCAAGAAACAAAAGAGATTATTGCTAATGGTGAAAGAGTTCGTTTAACTTTTACAGAATATAAAATATTAGAGCTTCTTATGGTTAATGCTCCTAGGGTCTATTCAATCGATGAGATTTATGAAAAAGTATGGAATCAACCAAGTTTTTGCTCGGAAAATACAGTAGCAGTACACATCAGAAAAATTCGTGAAAAAATAGAAATTAATTCGAAAGAACCAAGATATTTAAAGGTGGTGTGGGGGATTGGATATAAAATTGAAAAATAATTTTAAGAAAGCAGTCATGGCAATTACATTTATAATATTATTTTCTTATAGTTTTGGGATATTACAAACAAATTTTAATTGGCTTCCATATAGGTTGAAAGGTAGTTACTTTAAAACGGAAGAATTTACATCAGAAGTTGAACGATTTCTTAATTTGTTTTCTGAAATCTACTTAGATAAGAATGAAAGCATAAAAATAGAATCAGATGATATAATGGAGCTGAAAAATCACTATGATAATATAGTGGATAATAAAATATCCAAGATTGAAGTTGAATATGAAAGTAAAATAGCAGAAGCCAGTAATAATAATGCCTTTGACTATGCACAAGAATTACTAAGAGAACGAAATGAAAAGATGGAAGAAATAAGAAAAAAATATGAAAAACCAGAAGAAGAGTTAGAGAAAGAATTAATAAATACAAAAACAGCCGAACTAGAAAAGAATCTAGAAAATACCAAGTCTAGATTTTGGCATATGCAAAACTATATTAAATATTATATAGAGGAAGGCAATGGAAAGGTTTATTCTAATGTTCCTGAGAATGTTCTTTATGCTGATATAAGAGCTAATAGTCTATATATGCGGGAGTTTCCTTGTTATACAAAAGCTAACGATAATATGATTAGTATCAATAGATTTTTCATTACTAGGAATTTAAAAGGATTTATAGCCATACCCAAGGATGAACACAGTTTAATAGCAGAAAATGCCTATGATTATAAAAATAGTACAATTAGATTTCTGGTATATTTACTACTTTCCTTAAGTATTCTAGTATTTTCTTTAATACTAGGATTTAAAAAGAGAAAGGACATATTAGAAGTTGTAGAACCCTTAAGAAAATATTATAATTCCCTCCCTATTGATATTAGGCTTCTAGGACTAATCATGGTACTATTTTTTAGTAACACCATAACCATACGATTTTATTTAACTACTATATATAAGGATATTATAATGCTTATAATATATTCCTTATTTTTAGGAATGGTTTTTTTGCAGATATATTTCTTATTACCTATGTTTAAATCCACAGAAATACTAAAATCTCTATGGAAAGAAAGTATTCTTTGGAGAATAAAGGGGAAATTAGAAAACAGTCTTCTATTTAAAAGCGTAGTATTTAAACTTTTATTTATTATGGGAAGCATATTTGCGCTGGGAATGGGAGNTATTGTAGTACTAAAGAGGTTTGAATTTATCATTTTATACTTTCCAGTAGCCCTAATTTTAGGAGGAGGAATTTTATATTATGTCTTTAGCAAATTAGGATATTTTAATATTATTTTAAAATCCACCGAGGAAGTCTTAAATGGAAACCTTAATAATCAAATAGAATTAAAAGGAAAGGGACCTTTAAGAAAACTTGCAGTAAATATAAATAAAATGCAAGAGGGAGTAGATAATTCAAAGAAATCCCAAATTAAAAGTGAAAGACTGAAGACGGAGCTTATTTCTAATGTAAGCCATGATCTTAGAACCCCCCTTACCTCTATCATGAATTATACAGAACTACTAAAAAGTAAAGATATAACAGAAGAAGATAGGAAAAAATATATAGGAATAATAGATAAAAAGTCAAAAAGGTTAAAGGTGCTTATTGATGATCTATTTGAAGTTTCTAAAATGGCTACAGGAAATATAGAGTTATTTAGAGAAAAGATAGATATCGTCCAGCTTACCAAACAAGCCTTAGGAGAACATGATGAAAAAATCAAAAAGTCTTCCTTAGATTTTAGGGTTACCTCTTTAAGTCCCCATGTTTATGCATGGGTTGATGGCCGTAAGATGTGGAGAGTATTTGATAATATTATAAGTAATATTTTAAAATATTCTTTAGATAATACTAGGGTTTATATAAATAGCACCGAGACTGATAAAGATATAACTATTACCTTTAAAAACATTTCAAATTACGAACTAGAAGAAAACATAGAAGAACTCTTTGAAAGATTTAAAAGGGGAGATACCTCAAGAAATACAGAAGGTTCAGGGCTTGGTCTTGCCATAGCAAAATCCATAGTAGATTGCCATGGAGGAGAACTCAATATAGAGTTAGACGGAGATTTATTTAAAACTATAATAAAGTTAAACAAGTAGATGCGTACCAATGGATTTGTAATTATCTGATTTATGTATTAGAATAAGGTCGGGGTGATATTATAGGAACAAATAGATTGAAGGCTTTGATAAATAAGTCGTCAACACAATACGATAATAGAGCAAAATTGATAGTAAACGATAAAATAGGAGAAACCTTAAAAAAGTCTAAATAGATATTTACTAAAACATATTCTATGTTATAATAAATGTATACAATATACCATGTTGCAAATTGTAGGTTTGTGTTATGCACAAGCCTATTTAAGAGAACTGATTTATAATAAGTACATAATTTGGTTTCATAGGGGTTCTCTATATTGTATTTAAACAAATACTAAAATCTACTTATTATTACAAGGGGGTAAAAAGATGTCAAAAGTTATGAAAACGATGGATGGAAATACGGCTGCAGCTCATGTTTCATATGCATTCACTGAAGTTGCCGGAATCTATCCAATTACACCATCATCACCTATGGCTGAGCATGTTGATGAATGGGCTGCTAATGGGAGGAAAAATATTTTCGGACAAGAAGTAAATGTGGTTGAATTACAATCAGAAGCAGGGGCTGCGGGTACCTTTCACGGATCCTTAGCAGCAGGGGCATTAACAACAACATTTACAGCTTCCCAAGGGTTACTTCTTATGATTCCTAACATGTACAAGGTAGCAGGGGAACTTTTACCTGGAGTTATTCATGTAAGTGCCCGTGCTGTAGCTAGCCATGCCCTATCCATCTTTGGGGATCACTCAGACGTTATGGCATGCCGTCAAACAGGATTTGCACTTCTTGCATCTACTAATGTGCAGGAAGTAATCGATTTAGCTTCTGTAGCTCATCTTAGTGCCATTAAGTCAAGAGTTCCTTTTCTTCATTTCTTTGATGGATTTAGAACATCCCATGAAATCCAGAAGGTTGAAGTAATTGATTATGAAGAATACAAAAGACTCATTGATATGGATGCTGTAAAAGCATTTAGAAAAAATGCTCTGAATCCAGAACATCCTGTTCTAAGAGGAACAGCACAAAATCCAGATATCTTCTTCCAAGCTAGGGAAGCATCTAATCCTTTTTATGATAGACTTCCGGCAATCGTAGAAGATTACATGAAAGAAATTAATAAAATTACAGGACGAAATTATGGGTTGTTTAACTATTACGGAGCATCAGATGCAGATAGAGTAATTATTGCTATGGGCTCAGTGGTAGATACAATAGAAGAAACAGTGGATTATTTAAATAGTAAAGGGGAAAAAGTAGGTCTTCTTAAAGTACGTTTGTATAGGCCATTCTCCATAGAACATTTCTTAAAAGAAATTCCAAGCTCAGTTAAAAAGATAGCTGTATTAGATAGAACTAAAGAACCAGGAGCAACCGGAGATCCACTTTACCTTGATGTATGTTCTGCATTTATAGATAAAGCAGATCGCCCTGTTATTGTGGGGGGGCGCTATGGATTAGGTTCAAAAGATACAACCCCAGCACAAATTGTAGCGGTATACGAAAACCTTAATGCAGATGCTCCAAAAAATCAATTTACAATCGGTATTGTTGATGATGTTACCTTTAAATCCCTACCATTAGGAGAGGAATTAGACGTATCAGGTTCAAGCACAATCAGCTGTAAATTTTGGGGACTTGGTTCCGATGGAACAGTAGGAGCTAATAAAAACTCCATTAAAATTATCGGAGACCATACGGATATGTATGCTCAAGCATATTTTGATTATGACTCTAAGAAATCTGGTGGGGTGACGATTTCCCATCTTCGTTTTGGTAAAGAGCCAATCAGATCTACATATTTAATAAATAAGGCAAACTTTGTTGCATGTCATAACCCATCTTATTTAGATAGATATGACATGGTGTCCGATCTAAAAGAAGGGGGAACCTTTTTACTTAACTGCGGTTGGAATGCGGAAGAATTAGAAGAAAAACTTCCAGCACAGATGAAAAAAATTATTGCAGATAGAAAAATTAATTTTTATACTATAGATGGGGTAAGTATTGCAAAGGAAATCGGACTTGGAAACCGTATCAATACAGTATTACAGTCTGCATTCTTTAAATTAGCTAATATTATTCCTATAGAAGATGCTGTTAAGTATATGAAACAAGCTATCGTAGATTCCTACGGCAGAAAAGGCGAAAAGATTGTTAATATGAACTATGCTGCTGTAGATAGAGGGGTAGATGGATTTATGAAAGTAGAAGTTCCTGCTCACTGGACTAATGCCAATGCATTTGAAGAAGTAGCAGCAACGATGGAACTACCAGAATTTGTTACAACAATCCAAGACCCTGTAAATAGACAACAAGGAAACAAACTTCCTGTTAGTGCATTTGTTGGCAGAGAAGATGGTACATTCCCACAAGGTACTTCTAAATTCGAAAAAAGAGGAATCGCTGTGGAGGTTCCAGAGTGGCAAATTGATAACTGTATCCAATGTAATCAATGTTCATATGTATGTCCTCATGCTGCAATCCGTCCGTTTTTGGTAAGTGAAGAAGAGGCAAAGAATACACCAGAAGGATTTGAAACAAAGAAAGCCATCGGTAAAGGTTTAGAAAACTATACCTATAAAATACAAGTATCTGCTCTAGATTGTACTGGATGTGGAAGTTGTGCTGAGGTTTGTCCTTCCAAACAAAAGGCATTGGTTATGAAACCAATTGAAACACAGACAAAAGAAATCGAAAACTGGGAATATGCAATGACCTTAAGCAAAAAGGAAAATCCTCTAAATACTGCAACAGTAAAAGGAAGCCAATTTGAACAGCCATTACTCGAATTCTCGGGGGCTTGTGCAGGATGCGGAGAAACCCCATATGCTAAATTAATTACTCAGCTATTCGGAGATAGGATGTATATTGCCAATGCTACAGGATGTTCCTCTATTTGGGCAGGCAGTGCTCCATCTACTCCATATACAACCAATGAAAACGGATATGGACCAGCTTGGGCAAACTCCTTATTCGAAGATAATGCAGAGTACGGATTTGGTATGTATACAGCTGTAAAACAAATACGAAGCAGATTAAAAGATATAGCAGAAGAAGCAGTATCATTAGATATTTCTGAAGATATTAAGGCTACTCTTAAGGATTGGGTAGAAAATGTTAATAATGCAGCAGGTTCTAAGAAAGCTACATTAACATTATTACCTATGTTAGAAGCTTATAACGGCAGTGGAAGAGCTAAAGAAATATTCGAAGAAATCCTAGAAAAGAGAGAATTCTTAGTTAAGAAATCTCAGTGGATTCTAGGAGGAGATGGATGGGCATATGATATCGGATTTGGTGGTTTAGACCATGTATTGGCTTCTGGAGAAGATATAAATGTTCTTGTATTTGATACAGAGGTTTATTCTAATACAGGGGGACAGGCTTCTAAGTCTACACCAACAGGTTCCGTTGCAAAATTTGCAGCTTCTGGTAAACCAATCAAGAAAAAAGATCTTGGAAGAATGATGATGTCCTATGGGTATGTATATGTAGCACAGGTAGCTATGGGTGCAAATCAAAATCAGCTCATTAAAGCTTTAATTGAAGCAGAAAGTTATCCTGGACCATCCCTAGTTATTGCTTATTCACCATGTATTAATCATGGTATTAGAATAGGAATGGGATGCACACAAGAACAAACTAAAAAAGCTGTAGAAGCAGGATACTGGCACCTATATAGATATAATCCACTTCTAAAAGAAGATGGAAAGAATCCATTTACTTTAGATTCTAAGGCACCAAAGGAAGACTATAAAGAATTTATTATGGGAGAAGTAAGGTATTCATCACTTACTAGAACATTCCCAGAAATAGCAGAAAAGCTATTTGAACAAGCAGAAAAAGATGCTAAAGAAAGACTTGAAGCTTATCAAAGCTTAGCAAATATGGAATAAAAATAAAAGCTTCTGTGGATATCCGCAGAAGCTTTTATTTAATAATTTAGGAAATTATTTTAGGGTAATAAAATTATTATCCTTTAAACTTTTCATGTATACTAATAGTCTTTCTAAAACTGGATTAACCCTTTCACCGAATTTGTCCTCTAGGTTTTGAGAAATATCATAAATGGTTTTAATTCCATCGCATTGCTGCCATATAAATGAACCAAATTCCTCCAACTCTACATTGGTCCTTAGGGGTATTTTAAAAAGTTTATGCATGAGCCTATCAAAGGGGGTGCTCCTATTTATAGTTAGGATCACCCTGCCTTTTTTAATTTTCCAGAGTATCCTCTTGTTTTTTGTAGGTATCATAGTTAATATATTTTTATTTTTTTTCATTTCTATATGTTTTCTTTTGTTTTTTTAATAAATACATAGTATATCAAGGATAATGTTACCAATGCAAATATTATCAAGGCTCCTATCTGTCCTAAGGGGAAAGTCTCAAATGCAAAATCTATGTTGGCTGCAGCAAACCCTGCTAGAATTATTCCCATTAATCCTTCCCCTGCAATTAGACCTGAACTAAACAGGATACCATTTTCTGTTTTAGCCTTATTATCCTTTTCATCTTTAACAAACATATCTAGGGCACCCTTTATAAGTCCTCCTGCCATTATAGGAGTTGATAAATGAATCGGTAGGTATATTCCTATAGCAACGGGTAGGGAAGATATGCCCAAAACCTCAAATACTATAGAAGAGGATACACCAATAAATACAAGATTCCAAGGTAGATTACCCTCCATAATACCTTCTATAACAAGCTTCATAAGAGTTGCTTGGGGTGCTCCTAATCCTTTTGAACCAAAAGTATAGGCATTATTTAGTAAAATCATGATGAAGCCTATGGCTACAGCAGATGCCACGACCCCAATAATTTCACCCAATTGCTGTTTCCAAGGGGTAGCACCGATGAGATAGCCGGTTTTTAAATCTTGGGAAGCATCTCCTGCTATGGCAGCTGCTGTACAGATTACTGCACCAACGCAAAGGGTTGCAATCATTCCCGGTTTTCCGGTAGCACCAGTTGCCTTCATTATTATCGTAGTAAATAGTAGGGTTGCTATGGTCATACCTGAAACAGGATTTGATGAACTGCCAAGAAGCCCTACAATTCTTGAGGAAACGGTTACAAATAAGAAACCAAAAATAGCAATCAAGATAGCTCCCATTATGCCCACGGGGATAATGGGTAGTATACCCATAAGAACAATTAAAGCAATCACAGTAATGGTAACGAATTTTCCTTTTAAATCTGTATCAGTTCTTTCAGTAAAGGCATCACCCCTAGAGCCATAACCTTTAATAGCATCCTTAAAGGATGATACCATAACCGGGAGAGATTTTATCATGCTGATAACCCCACCGGTAGCAACAGCACCAGCACCTATATATCGGATATAATCAGACCATATTCCCCAGTAGCCTATATCTTTAATTAAATCAACTGAGGGAGCCACTGCCGAGGTTAGGTTATTCCCGATAAAGGAAATCATTGGAATGAATCCAAGCCATGCTAAAATGGCTCCAGCAAGCATGTAGGCTGAAATCTTAGGACCAATTATAAACCCAACTCCAAGAAGAGCAGGGAGAACATCCATACCGATAGCGGCACCTTTAAAGCCCCTTATTTTAGTTTCGATTTCTGTTGGAAAGAGTTTTAACCCATCTCCTAGAAATTTATAAATAAGTCCTAACCCACCGCCGCTAAATATTAAACCTGCACTGCTTCCGCCTTCTTCCCCAGCAATAAGAACCTCGGCACAGGCAGTTCCCTCGGGATAAGGTAATTTGCCGTGTTCTTGCACAATTAAGTATCTTCTTATAGGTATCATGAACAACACTCCAAGAACACCACCGACTAAAGTGATAAGGGTCATAGTTAATGCGCTTGGGGTTTCACCCCAAAGAAATAGGGCAGGTAGAGTGAAAATTGCTCCTGCAGCTAAAGATTCTCCAGCTGATGCTATGGTTTGTACCATATTATTTTCCAAGATAGATTTTCTTTTTAAAATAACCCTAACAATAGCCATAGAAATAACTGCAGCTGGTATTGATGCCGAAACAGTCATACCCACCTTTAAGCCTAAATAAGCATTTGCAGCCCCAAATATAACAGATAATAGAATGCCTAATATTACTGATAGAACAGTAAATTCCGGTATTATAGTATTAGATGGGATATATGGCGTATATTTTTCCCCCTCCTTAAGCCATAGGCCCCCGAAGACAATCCTTTTTGTGGCATAAGTAAACAACCTCCTTTAAGTAATTTTCTTCCACTATTATTAATTCGACAAATTATTAGCATGGATAGGTTACACTAAATAGGACAACTCTTTTCCGAACATGATATAATAATCATAGGAGGAGAAAAGAATGTCTAGAAAACATTACGAAGAAAATTTCAAAAAGCAAATAGTTAATATTTACAATCAAGGAAATCACACATATAGAAGCCTGAGTGATGAATATGGAATATCCCCATCAACCATGAGGCAGTGGGTGATAAGATATAATAACACGCAATCATTCAATGCTAAAGATAACAGGACTGATGAAGAAAGAAGAGTAATTGAATTAGAAAAAAGGGTTAAGCAGCTTGAAATGGAGAATGATATTTTAAAGCAGGCAGCACTACTACTAGGCAAAAAGTAGACCTAATTATTTCTAATAAAGAGAAATACAGTATTAGTGCAATGTGCAGTTTATTACAGGTCTCTAGAAGTTTGGTTTATTATCATCTAAATAAGGAAGAATCAAATGCTTCAGATGAAGAATCTAGGATAGAAAAACATATAATAGATATATTTCATAAAAGCAGGAATAATTATGGGACAAGAAAAATTAAGATTGAATTGGATAAGCTTGGTTATCAAGTTTCTAGAAGAAGAATATCTAGAATTATGAAGGATAACGGCCTAGTATCTAATTATACGGTAGCACAGTATAAGGTTCATAGTAATAGATGCAATGAATCAAATGTACCTAATATAGTCGATAGAGACTTTGATAATAGAGGGAAACTAGAGGTTGCAGTAAGTGATTTGACCTATGTAAGAGTAGGAAGCAAGTGGAACTATGTATGCACTATAATAGACCTGTCTAATAGGGAAATAATAGGATATTCAGCTGGGGCTAATAAAGATGCTGATTTAATAGAAAAAGCATTATTGAGCTGTAGATATTCTTTAAATGATATAAGAGTATTTCATTCAGATCGAGGTAAAGAGTACAACAATAAAACGATAGATGAGATTTTAGAAACCTTTGAAATAGAAAGATCTTTAAGTAGAAAAGGAAACCCCTACGATAATGCAGTAAGTGAAGCCACAAATAAAATATTAAAGATAGAGTTTATTTATCAGAGTAAGTTTGAAACTCTAAAGGATTTAGAATTACAACTTGCAGAATATATTTATTGGTATAACTACATAAGGATTCATGGATCCTTGGGATATGTAACTCCGATAGAATATAGAAATGAGACATCATTAGAAATGGCTGCATAAAGGATATTTAAAAGGTAGATCTTTGTTCGGAATGAATTTGTTCAAAAAAGGGTTGCCTTTCC
>JGI24708J26588_10002801_pt1 | contig 13058 bp, 10 predicted proteins | sample BioPla1DNA2_FD_26588 | JGI IMG/M metagenome (IMG submission 26588) | reverse complement strand
CACGTTTCTCTACCTCCTCCGGGTTCCAGAATATATAAGGATTATGGCGCGGCGCCTTAACCATCTGCGGCAGCGGCTCGAGGCCAACAGCTTCAAGGAAGTTTGCCAGGCCAACTCTTTCAATCAATTCGCCCACCCGTTCACGGTTCTTAGCGTTATCTGCCCACCAGTCGGTGACTTTATTAATTAAGTCTTTTAGCTCGGTATACGGCGGCTCCGTCTTCATAAACGGCACTAGTACCCAGCCAATCATTGGGCCCTTGACAACCGGGACTTTACCACCGATTAGGATAGTAGCGCCGGTTTCGGTACCGATACTGATAGCTTTCGGCATTACATTAATGCAGTGCATACAGCGGGTGCAGTCCTCGGCACAAAGGCTGAGTTCCTGTTTATCGGCATCCCAGCTAAGCGCCTGGGTCGGGCACTTATTAATCAACTGTTCATTTATCTTGAAACCGTCAGCAACGTATTCACGCACCGCTTCCATATCAATTCGCAAAGTATCGCGCCAAACACCAATTACAGCAAGGTCGGAACGCGCCGAGGCCGCTGCACAGTCATTCGGGCAGGCCGAAACTTTAATTTTAAATTTATACGGCCACTGCGGACGATGGATAACATCCTGATAGTACAGCGTCAAATCACGAATAATATCAGTACTGTCAATACAAGCTTTTTCGCAGCGCGCTTTACCGACACAGCAGCTCAACGTCCGCATGGCGCCGCCCGAACCGCCAAGATCAAACCCAATCTCTGCCAGTTCATCAACACATGGCTGAAGATTTTCAGTTGTGGTACCAAGCAAAATGATGTCGCCTGTAGATCCATGCATGTTATAAAGACCGCTACCATACTTATCCCAAACATCGGCTAACTGGCGCAGCTTTTCAGAAGTATAAAAGAAGCCGGCTATTTGATTTACCCTTGCAGTATGGAATTCTCTAACATGGGGGAACTTTTCAGGAATATCGGAATAACGTCCAACAACCCCGCCGCCATAGCCTTTAACTCCGACAATACCACCATGCTTCCAGTGTCCAACATTTTCTTCATAGGAAGTTTCCAATTGCCGCAGCAGATCGGCAGCACTTTCGTTCTTAGCTGCTGCTTTTTTCATTTGGGTAACAAAACTTGGCCATTCACCCTTCTCCAACTCATCCAAAAGCGGAGTTTTCATTTCGTCCATTTACTTCACCTCCGAAATTAATACTCTTCAACTGTGATTGCGCCAACTTCGCATATTGCGACACAGCTTTGACAGCCCATGCAGTCATCGCCAACAACCTCGGCTTTTTCGCCTTCCATTTTAAGAATTTGTGCCGGGCAGGCTTGAGTGCATTCACCGCAGCCTACACATGTGTCAGCGTCAATCGTCACTAAAAACATTAATGCCCTCCCCCTTCGTCCTACTTACTAAACGATATTCTGGTGGTTTTACGAATATGACAGAAAAAAAAATTCTAGTTGCACTTTTGTACAACTAGACGACGCAAAACCTTATTATCACTAAAACCGATGAATAGTATAAGATTTTCTAATTTTACAGAATGTAGCGGCGACAGTACAATAATGAAAGTAATCATATGACATCGAACGACAAATTCTGTCAAAAATTTGGAGGCAAACTATGAACACTATTCGTACTTTACTGCCAGGCATTGCATTTGCTGCGGTTGTTGCTGTACCGGCTTGGCTTTTGGGCAAATTATTTCCTATTGTCGGCGGACCGGTTTTTGGAATTATCCTCGGTATCATGCTCGCCGCTTTGAAACGGCCTACAGTGTTTGATACCGGCATAAAATTTACCGGAAAAAAGGTTCTGCAAGCTGCAATTATCCTATTAGGCTTTGAAATGAATTTATTTAATGTTTTAGCAGTTGGCAGCCAATCGCTAATTATCATGATTTTTACGCTTGCGGCAGCTTTCATTACTGCTTGGTTTATGGGCAGTTATCTAAAACTCGTTGGCAATACTAGCATTCTCATTGCCGTAGGAACAGCAATTTGCGGCGGCTCTGCCATCGCGGCCACAGCTCCGGTGATATCCGCAAACGATAAGGAAATTGCCTATGCTATCTCAACAGTTTTTTTATTCAACATTGCCGCCGTGTTCATTTTCCCGTTTATCGGCCATCTCCTTGACATGAGCGACATCGGTTTTGGAATATGGGCAGGGACAGCTATTAATGATACTTCCTCAGTTGTAGCAGCCGCCTATTCTTATAGTCCGGCAGCCGGCGAGTTTGCGACAATCGTAAAATTAACCCGTACTTTGATGATTATTCCCATAACCCTCGTGTTGGCTGTCTATACCTCCCGCGCCAGCCAAGAACCAAATAAATTTAATCTCGTAAAAATCTTTCCCTGGTTCGTCCTTGGCTTCCTGGCAACTACCATAATAAGCACAACCGGTATTATACCTGCAGCAATCTGTGACCTACTTGGCGCAACCGGAAAGTTTTTTATAATAATGGCTATGGCAGCCATCGGCTTAAATACTCATGTCGTTCAATTGCTCAGTAACGGAATCAGACCGATACTGCTCGGCCTATCCTGTTGGATAGCCGTCGCTGTAGTGTCACTTGTTATTCAGTATCAATTTAACTTAATTTGATAACAAAGAGGCGGTGTGTCAAGGAGCGGTTCACTTGACACACCGCTTTTGGACAGGTCTTAATTTTGTGCTTTTGTACCAAGACAAAAAAGCACAGGCTAATGTACTAGCCTAGCCGGTCATATAAAAAAAAGAGCCCGTTTTATGGCTCCTTCATCTATCATTCCTGGTTTTTTCCATAACATATGCCATGAACTTTTCGACAGCGTGGGTTCGGAATCTTTCCTTGTGATATATCATGGTGAACTTTCGCGGAATGACTCCTTCCTGCAGCGGAATGGCAATAAGTTCGCCGCGTTGAAGTTCACTTTCTACTGTTAATGCCGAAATAGCAGTAATTCCAATTCCCAACTTTACGGCTTCTTTAACAGCCTGCGTACTTCCCATTTCCAGCACCACATTAAGCTTGCTTGGGTCGATACCATGCATAGTTATAAACTCCTCAAAAATCTTGCGGGTTCCTGAGTCTTTTTCCCGCATTACCCAGCGGACGCTCTTAAATTCTGCCAATGACATCCTATTTAACAGATGCTTATATTGCGGTGAAGCAATAACGATAAGCTCATCGCCGCCAAATTTAGTATCGACCAACATATCGAGCGGTTCATAATGGCCTTCGATAAAGCCCAAATTAATGCTGCCCCCAACTACCATAGCCGTAATTTGCTCAGTATTAAAAACGTCCATGGAAGCTTCGACTAAAGGGTGCTCTAAACTAAACGATGCAAGAATGCGCGGCATATAGTATTCGCCGATTGTCAAACTGCAGCCAATATTTAGCTGTCCCATAATATCCGCTTTTAAGCCTTGCATTGCTTTGTTTGATTCTTGGTAAAGCCGTTCTAATTCGATGGCATAAGGATAAAGCGCCATACCGGCCTGGGTTACCATAATCTTACGGTACATGCGGTCGAATAGCTTTATATCATAATAACTTTCAAGACTCTGAATCTGCTGACTTACTGATGATTGTGTCATGTGCAGTTCTTGAGCCGCTAATGAAAAACTTCCTTTTTCTACGACTGTTTTAAATACTTTCAATTGAACATCAAGCATTATGTCACCATCCGCAATTATTTTGCGAATCATATCTAATCTGGATTCTTATACCATCTAGCTTTTATGCCGCCTCGCTACATTCTACCGCGCAGCATTTTCTCCTGATACATATTAAAGTCAGCTGCTCTCAGCAAGTCTGCAATGCAGACTGATTCGCTGCAGCTACAAGCGGCATAACCAACCGACATGCTAATCGTAAACTCCGGATTACGATCATTATGACGAGCAGCCGCCTCTTGAATCCTTCTATATATCGACTGGGCAGCTGCCAAATCACCGCGCGGCAGCAGGATTGCAAATTCGTCACCGCCAATCCGGCCTACAATATCGCCTTTGCGGACAGCCTTTTTAATAATATTAGCCGCTACCACCAGCAAATTATCGCCCGAGCTATGGCCTAAGGTGTCGTTAACCAGTTTGAGCCTGTCAATATCACACATCATGACGCCAACTGGGCCTTTCCCCTCCTGCTGGATACGGAACATTTCCTGTTCAATATATGTTCGGTTATAGATCCCAGTTAGACTGTCGTGCAGACTAAGATACTTAAGCCGCTTTTCCCGTTCTTTGCTTTCAGTAATATCCCGAACTATTGCTAAAACTTCAGCTGGGCCGCTAACGCCAAGCCGAACTTCCCATACCCTGCTGCAGCCACCAAGCGGAAGTTCATAATCATAAGTCTGCAGCGATTTAGTTCGAAAAGCCCGTTCCATATAGTACCTTGTCAATTCGAGAATCCGTCGCGGCAGCACCTCATTAATATGCTTACCAACTACCTCGCCGGTTGGTTTTAACACGTTCTCATCGGAACCGGCCCTAACTTCCAGAATAATGCCATCCTGGCTCAGCCGAAACATAGTATCAGGTAACGCTTCGATTAACGCCTGATTATCCATTCCACCAAGCTGATCTGCTGACTCTGCAGCTTTGCGGCACGAAATATCCCGAGCAAAACCAACAAGCAGCTGTTGGCTGGATACCGCCAAAATGTGCGCCGTAATCTCCAAAGGCAGTATCTGTCCTCCCTTGGTTTTGAAATTCAGCGTAAAGCAAGTCTGCCTTCCGTTTATAGTCGTACCAAAAGGAGCGATTTTTTGGAGAGCATCTTCGCTAACAACATCATAAAACGCCATTTTAAGCATCTCAGCTTTAGTATAACCCAACATACAACACATTTTAGCGTTGACCTCAATATACATGCCCGGAACAGCATCATTTAACAGACATACCAAAATCCCATCATTGCTGTATTCAAAGATAGTCTTATAAAGGTCTTTGTATAAAGCCATCTCGCGGGTTGTCGGCGAGGAATTTAATAAACTCATGTCCATCTAGCCTTTCACGTATTTAAGGTCGAGTATTCTTACATATTCTACAGCCATTGGGAAAATCCTACAGGCAAAACCCTACATAATAAAAAAAACTTGCTGAATTATCAGACGAGTGTGGCTATTCAGTAATATGACTGGCATCAGCAAATTCGAGGCAATTGATCGCCAATTAGCATATCAAGCAGCCTTACACCGCCGATTGCCGTTTCCAAACCGACCTGCCCCGCCGGCTTACTGACTATCCTGCCAATTACACAGGCGTCTTTTCCATAACAATCTGCTTGCATAATCTCAAGTACCTTCTTGGTATATTGGGCATCTACAATGGCAATCAGCTTACCTTCATTAGCCATATATAAAGGATCATAGCCTAAAATATCACAGGCTGCTTTAACTGCCGCCCGCACTGGAATAGTTGTCTCGTTAAGCAGGATACCCACCTTGGCAGCGGCAGCAATTTCATTAAGGGCAGTCGCAAGGCCACCCCGGGTTGGATCGCGAAGTACGGCAATGTCAGGAACAGCCGCCAAAACTGCTTCCACCAAATGATTAAGCGGAGCGCAATCGCTGCTTACCGATTCTGGCAGAATAAGGCCATGCCGTTCACTCATAACGGCCAGTGAATGGTCACCCAAGTAGCCACTGAGAATAATATCCTGCCCCGGTTTTACCCGCTGGGGTGAGATATCAACACCGTCCATTACCGCCCCTACTCCGGTGGTATTCAGATAAATGCTATCTATAGCCCCTTTTTCAACGACTTTGGTATCGCCGGTGACAATTTGTACTCCGGCCTCAATTGCTGCTGCCTGCATTGACTTAACAATCCGTTTAAGATCATCGAGGGCAAAGCCTTCTTCAATAACCATTCCAACACTTAAGTATAGCGGCTTAGCGCCCGTCATGGCTAAGTCATTTACCGTACCGCAAACAGCAAGCTTCCCGATATCGCCGCCCTTAAAAAACAACGGCTTTACAACGAAGGAATCAGTGGTAAAAGCCAGCTTGATTCCGTTTATATCAAGTTTCGCTCCATCATGCATTTCACCAAGGATGGGATTGGCAAAAGCCGGCCACATTACTTGCTCGACAAGATCGCGGCTCAGTTTTCCGCCGCTGCCATGAGCTAATTGAATATATTTATCGTTCACAGCTGCCACCTCCCTGCGCCATATTTATACCAAGCTGCACAAGCGCCCTCAACCGAAACCATGCAGGCGCCGACCGGCTGCTCAGGACGGCAGGCCGTTCCAAACAGCGGGCAGGCTGTAGGTTTTATAATGCCGCTTAATACCTCGCCACAGCGGCAGCCGCTGATTTCATGCGAAACAGGCTTCTCGACCGGCAGACAGGCGGCATCAAACAATCGGTATTCGGGCTTTAATTCCAAGCCGGAACCGGCAATTACCCCAAGCCCGCGCCACGCAGTATCACAAGGCTGGTATACCTCACTCAGTATCTGCTGCGCCGTACTATTGCCGGCAAAAGGCACAATTCGGCGGTAATGGTTTTCAAGTTCGGCCCGGCCTGCACGAAGCTGTTTTACAAGCATATACACTGCTTTTAAAATATCGAGCGGCTCAAACCCGGCAACTACCGCCGGAATTCTGTACTCGTCCTCAAGAAACTTATATGGCTTTAGACCAATGATAGCGCTAACATGTCCCGGCAGCAAAAAACCGTCCACCTTTACCTTCGGCTCTGTTAATAATCCCCGCAAGGCAGGAGGTACCAATTTATGGGCTGATAAAACAAAGAAGTTAGTAATTCCTTGCTGTTTAGCCGTCAAGATTGTGGCAGCGGCTGTCGGCGCCGTTGTTTCAAAGCCAACGGCTAAGAAAATTACCTTTTTATCCGGATTGGTCTTAGCTATCTCTAAACTGTCGAGCGGAGAGTAGACTATCCTAATATCGCCGCCCTCAGTCCTAGCCTCCATCAGTGTCTTGTCGGTACCCGGCACACGCAGCATATCGCCGAAGGTGGCGATTATTGTATCACTTTGATGGCTAAAGGCGATTGCCGTATCAAGATATTCGTTAGGAGTCACACAAACCGGGCAGCCCGGGCCGCTTACCAGCTCAACCTCAGGCGGCAGAAGTTGGCGGATGCCGGCTTTAAAAATGGCAACTGTATGGGTGCCACATACCTCCATTAACCGTAGCGGGCGATCAGTAAACTGGCGGATTTCGGCGATATAAAAGTCGGCAGCCTTTTTGACCTCGCTAGCTGTCATGCTCTGCATACATTTCCAGCTCCTTAAATAATTCAAGGGTTTTATGCGCCTCTTCTTCGTCTACAGTTTGAATGGCAAAGCCGGCATGGACTAATACATAATCGCCGATTTTGACCTCCGGAAGCAGCATGAGACTAACCTGGCGGGTAATGCCGCTAATATCGACAGTGCCCAGCATATCAACCTTATCAACAATCTTGCCCGGAACCGCTAAACACATAGGTACTAAGCTCCTTTCATAAAACCACCACTACCACTTTTAACTTATTACCTTCCCGTAACTCCAATTTCCAAAGCTAATTTCTAATTACCAATAATACTTGCCGCAATTACAGCTTGGCCTAGTGCCAGCCCTCCATCATTAGACGGTACCTGACGATGTAAATAACAATCGTAACCGCTTCGCTGCAGCAGCTTAAGCGTCTCATTCAGCAGCGTAATATTCTGCCAAACGCCGCCGCTCAGTGCCACCTTCCTTATCCCGGTATCTTGGCTGATTAGGCTGATTATGTTTACAGTAGCCGCTGCCAAGGTGATATGAAAACTCGCTGCTAATTCGGCAGGACTTGTTCCTTGCTGCAGTTGTCTGATAAGCTCGCCGAAGGTTGGTTTGAAGTCAAGCTGATAGGGGCTTGCTTTTATAATATCATAGGGCAGTACACTGCCCCGTTGTCCGGCGGCAGCCAGTTCCAGTTCAACAGCTGCCTGGCCTTCATAATTTATTTGATTGCGGATATTCAGCAGGGCTGCCGCAGCATCAAACAGCCGTCCAGCACCCGATGCCAGCGGGGCATTTAAGCCTTTAGCCGCAGCATCGGCAACTAATTTCCACGTACCCGGCAAGCTGCGGACAAACGGAATATCTATTCCGGCCAATCCCTTGCCGTAAATCTCGTACAGCAGCCACAAAGCCAACCGCCAAGGCTCTTTGATGGCCTTAGTTCCGCCCGGCAAGCGCAGATATCGCAGATGGCCGGCTCGTACAAAGCTTTTGAGATCGGCCACAATAAACTCGCCGCCCCATAATGCACCGTCCAGGCCATAGCCCGTCCCATCAAACGCCACACCAATGACCTTCTCGGTCAGGCCATGCTCGGCCATTACTGCCGCAATATGAGCATGGTGATGCTGAACCCCGACCTTCGGCAAATCAAGGGTAAGGGCATACTTGGTTGACAAATACTCGGGATGAAGATCATAAGCGACCGCCACAGGGTTAATGGTAAATAGTTTCTGGAAATGCTTAATAGAATCGACATAAGAGTTATATGTCGCTAAGTTCTCTAAGTCACCGATGTGGGCGCTCATAAACGCCTGCTTATCGCGGGTCAGACAAAAAGTATTTTTTAGCTCGCCCCCTGCCGCCAGAACCTGGGGCATCTGATAAGCCAGACTGATGGGAGACGGCACCAAGCCGCGGCTGCGTCTTAGCATATACTGCTTTTCAGCAACCACCCGCATTACCGAATCATCCACCCGACGATAAATCTGCCGGTCATGAACGAGAAAATAATCAGCTATCGACGATAACTGCACCATGGCATCATTATCATCATACACAATTGGCTCATCACTGGTATTGCCGCTGGTCATAACCCAAACCTCCGGCTCATCAAGCAGCAGCCAGTGGATAGGGGCATAAGGTAGCATGGCACCCAACCAAGGGTTATTTGGTGCTACATTGTCCGCCAAATTATAATCAGGTTTCTTAGCCAGCAACACAATCGGCCGGACAATTCCGCCAAGCATAATCTCTTCAACCGGCGAAATGAAACATAATCTATGTATCGCCTCGATACTGCCGCCCATGACGGCAAAAGGCTTATCTTCTCTTGTTTTACGAGCACGGAGCTTTGTTACCGCCTGCTCGTTTCGCGCATCGCAGGCTAAATGATAGCCGCCGATGCCCTTAACAGCAACTATGCAACCCTCTTTAACAAGCTTTTTGGTCTTAGCAAATATGTCTTGGCGTTCTACCGGCTTACCGGTATTATCCAATAGCTGATAAGATGGTCCGCACTGCTGACAGGCATTGGGCTGGGCATGAAACCGCCGATCGGCAGGATTATCATATTCATGCTGACAGCTCGGGCACATTGGAAAGACCGCCATCGTGGTAAAAGGCCGGTCATAAGGAATGTCTTTGATTATACTATAGCGCGGTCCGCAGTTGGTACAGTTGATAAACGGATAACCGCTGCGCCGGTCGGTACTATCCTTAAGCTCACGCTGACAATCAGCGCAAGTTGCAACATCGGGCGATACCAAGGCCGTTTTAGCCGCTGTACTATCACTGTTTCTGATAACAAAGAGGCTGTCACCGCCGACTGCTGCCGGCGTTATTTTAACTTCGGACAACACAGCTAATGGCGGCGCCTGCGTCGTTAGAGCCTTTACAAAAGCTTCTAGACTTGCAGTCCGCCCCTCAACCTCAAGCTCAACTCCGGCAGCGTTATTTAGAATAAAGCCGCTAAGCTCAAAATGATTGGCCAAATTAAAAACAAAGGGGCGGAAACCCACCCCTTGTACGATACCGGCAATATTAATCTTAAGACGTTTCATAACGTTCTCCTATTTTAGAGGGGTGCTTATTAATTCCGCATTATTCCTTATTTTTCCTGCTGACTGGCAAGTGCTATTTTTGCCTGAATCATCAACGCGCATTCAAGCCGTTTTTTCTGAAGCTTGCAGCCAATTTCATAAGGTTTATAAATATCCCCACTGAACAAATCAGCGTTGGCATGACAGCCGCCGCTGCAATAGAACCGCGCCCAGCACTTAGCGCATTCCGGCTTGTTGAGAACATGAGCCTGCCGGAACTTCTCGGGCATTTTAGTTTCTTTAACGCCCTCAAAAACCGTACCCAGTCGATATTTTTCACGACCGACAAATTGGTGACAAGGATAGAGCTCGCCGTCCGGGGTAACAGCAAAGTATTCATGACCGGCTCCGCAGCCACTCAGCCGCTTGGCAACACAAGGCCCATTATTGATATCCATATTAAAATGGAAGAACTCAAAACCATTGCTGGCCAACTTACGATTGAGATATTCAACGGCGAGCTCTTCATACTGCTGGTAAAGCTTAGGCAGGTGTTCTTCTTCCAAAGCATAGTCACAGTCCTTAGCGACAACGGGCTCTACCGATAAAAGATTAAAGCCTAAATCAGCCATTGCTAAAACATCGGCGGCGAAATCAAGATTATTGGCCGTGAAAGTACCGCGCAGATAATAATTCTCACCGTTACGAGAATCGACTGTTTTGCGGACATTTTTTAAAACCCGGTCAAAGCTGCCCCGTCCGTCAACATGCGGCCGCATATTGTCATGGACTTCGGGCCGACCGTCCATACTTAGTACCAGGCTTATATTATTATCATTTAGATATTTTATATTCGCATCGTTTAGAAGTACGCCATTTGTTGTCAGCGTAAGCTTGAAAACCTTGCCTGTTTCGCTTTCACGCTGTCTTACATATTCAACAACAGCTTTGACGGTATCCATATTCATTAGCGGTTCGCCGCCAAAAAAGTCAATTTCACAGTGACGGCGCGCGCCGCTATTTTCAATAATAAAATCTACCGCCCGCTTGCCGACCTCTTGGGACATAAAGCCGCGGTCATGACCGAAATCACCGGTACCGGCAAAACAGTACTTACAGCGCAAATTACAGTCATGGGCTATATGCAGGCAGAGTGATTTGACCAATGGCTTATCGCTAAAAGTCGGCGGCACATTGATATCAGGCGCAAACAGCTGACCCTCGGCCATCAAGCCGCGCAGTTCAGCCATTACTTCCTTAAGCTCGACTTGCTCATATTTACCGTCAAGAGCGGCCAGAACTTTCTGGTCATTATTGCCGGTAAAGACATCCATTATATCATAGACAATTTTATCAATAACATGCACGGCGCCGCTATTGATGTCGAGCATTATATACATGTCATTGAGATAAAACTTATGAATTTTCATTAAGTACAACCTTTCATATATGAAAATAAACCCCTTGCCGAACTTACGGCAAGGGGCTGTTCCTCCGGCCTATTGCTTCTGGCAGACCTGATTGCCAACAGTGCAGGATGTTTTGCATGCCGACTGGCACGAAGCCTGGCATTCGCCGCAACCGCCTGTATGTACAGTTTTTTGCAATGAAGCTGTATTAACAGTCATAATATGCTTAGCCAAAGTAACCCCTCCTTGAACAACTACATTTTTACTTAATCTATTTTATCCCTTTTCGGATTTGGAATCAAGTAGTTATTGTTCTGGAGTTAGCACTAACCTAACCGGCAAGTTAGATGCGCCCGGCGGGCTAAAGGTCAGCCACAGTGATTGACCGCCGTCAAAGGTGCCCAAGTAAGCTGCTTCCTTCTCGGTTGCGCCGAAGGAGGTCGCATTCTCCGGAGTCGGAATTACCGATCGAATCTGATGCTGATACTTGAGGCCCATGCCACCGGCGTATTGGCCGCCGCGCGGATTGAGGTGATACGCAATTTTGCCATCGTAATGCGATGGAATAAAGATCTTATAGACAACACCATAATTGCCATAGTTAAGCACCATGCTGCCGTCTGTTTTATCGATGCCGGTCACATATTTATCAAGCTTATTGTCGGCAAGGGTAATGGCTACCGGCCCATCTTTTTTAGGGCTGTACGCTTGGTCAGCTACCAGCAGACGGTCTGCCCCTTCAAAAGTTCCCCGCAAACGCCATTGATCGGCGGGCAGGATTTTAGCTGTTTTTGCAAACTCTTTCACATCTGCGTCAACGGGCAGCATCATAACACTAACCTTTACCGGGCGGTCGGTTATAAAGTCATACATGCCGTTAACGAGCTCGTTAGTCTGGACAACAGCATCGGCCAGTTCAGTAGAGAGCTGCCGGGAACCGCCAGCCGGAACTTCGACCAAATACAAATTGTTGTCGGCAAAATACTCCATCTGGACTTCCTTGCCAATTGCCAAATAATCAAGTCCAGGACCACCCAAACCAAACTGCGTTACTGTAATATTAGCCGGCTTATCGCCATCATTCTCGAACAATACAACAATTTTTTTGGGCTCATCAGTAGCATTTACATGATGAAAAAACAGTCTGGCTTTCCCGTCTACCGTATCCTGATATGTAATACCATCCTCAGGCACCATCTCCGGGCTATCTGATAGTAACAATTTACCGCCCGAATAAGTTTCTTTAACCTGCCACTCGGGCAGTTTGAGTAAATCAATACCGTTCAACCGGTCTTTTACCGCGTCAGCGGCCAAGCCTGTGCTGTTAACACACAAAGCCAAGGCTACCGCCGCCGGCAGTATGTATCGAAAAAATTTCATTATATCCCTCCTAACATAAGTGCATTATAGCAATAACTTGTTTTTATGTAAACGTTTTTTCGCTTCTTCCAAAATTAGTATATGTCAAGGGGATTTTTACGTCCGTTGACCTTTGATGCTTATAGTACGATGAATCATCGCCCGGTTAATAGATGGTATGCTTTGAAACCTCCAAGGACAAAGGGGACGTTCCTTTTTCGTCACCTTCTCTCAAATCTTAGGACAAAGGGGACGTTCCTTTTTCGTCACCTTCTCTCAAATCTTTACTATTACGCCGAGATATTCCGGTTGCTCTCTCAATTTAATCATAGCACGACGTTCAGTATTCAGTAATTTAACTATGTACGTTGGATAGATAGATGACAAACAAGGAACGTCCTCGTTGTCCACAGTTACTTTCGTCCTAAGATCAGCGCTGCTTGCTTTAGTATGTCATTCTCCATTTTTAGGCGTTGATTTTCTTTACGAAGCTGAATTAATTCATTTTG
>JGI24708J26588_10002800_pt1 | contig 13059 bp, 11 predicted proteins | sample BioPla1DNA2_FD_26588 | JGI IMG/M metagenome (IMG submission 26588) | reverse complement strand
AGAGTGTAGATGTAGTCTTTTAAAGGATTTTCTTTGTGAAATATCAATATATACATTAAATCCCAAGCCTCCAATTATAATTAATAATGCAATTGTAATATTAATTATAAAATCTCCTACAAAAGGTACAATACTTTCCCCTATTATATCAAAACCTGCATTACAAAAAGCAGATATGGAATGAAATATTGAAAACCATATACCTTTTATTGTTCCATATCTAGGAATAAATTTAGTAGATAATAATATAGCACCAATTAATTCTATTAAAAGGGTAGAAAATATTACATATCTAGTTAATCTAACTAAACCAGATATATTCTCTTGATTTAATTGTTCTTTTATGATTAATCTTTCTTTTAAACTTATTTTTTTACCCATTAACATGGCCACTATAGTAGCCATAGTCATAAAACCTAAGCCTCCGATTTGAATTAATATAATTATAACTATTTTCCCAAATAAAGACCAGTGTTTAGCAGTATTTACAACAACAAGGCCTGTGACACATACTGCTGATGCAGAAGTAAAGAAAGAATTTATAAATCCTATACTTTCTCCATTTTGAGAGGCTATTGGTAAGTTTAAAAGTATAGCTCCAATCAATATCAATGTTCCAAATCCTAGTGCTAAAACTCTTGGTGGATTTAGTCGGATATTTTTTAAATATTTAGATAATATTGCCATAATAAATCCTCCATTAATTAGTGTTTTTATTAAATCAAAGTGGAAACAAAAGGCCTCTTTGCCTTAGTCTATGGCAAAAAGAACCATATTATTAATATGGAAACAAAAAAAGCTCCGTAACCGGAACTTTAATTATACCCTTTGGCAATTTCAACAAGTTTTGAAAAGCCTTCTGGGTCATGGATTGCCATTTCAGATAACATTTTTCTATTGATTTCAATATTAGCTTTTTTAAGTCCATTAATAAAGGTGCTATAATTCATTCCATTTTGTCTTGCAGCTGCGTTAATTCTAGAAATCCAAAGTTTTCTAAAATCTCTCTTTCTTTGTTTACGTCCTGAATATGCATAATCCAAGGATTTCATTACTGCTTGATTTGCAGGTCTATATAATTTGCTTTTAGCACCATAATATCCCTTTGCTTGTTTCAATACTCTTTTATGTCTTTTTTTGGCAGTAACACCGCCTTTAACTCTTGCCATTTTTTCCTACCTCCCTTAAAATTTTCATATATTATTACGGTATTAGTGAGTCTATCCTTTTTTGATCACTTTTACTTACTAAAGCTGGCTGTCTTAAATTTCTAACTCTCTTAGGAGATTTTTTACCAGTTTTATGTGATTTAAATGCTTTATACCTTCTTATTTTACCTGAACCAGTTCTTTTAAATCTTTTTGCTGCCCCTCTATGGGTTTTCATCTTTGCCATATTATTTACCTCCTCACTTATTCAGTTTTGGGAACTAGGTACATTATCATATTTCTACCTTCCATTCTAGGCTGTTTGTCAATAACTCCATGTTCAGAAACTATTTCATAAAAATCCATCAATACTTCTTTACCTGCCTCAGTATGACCTAATTCTCTTCCTCTAAACCTAATGCTTACTTTGACTTTATCTCCATTGTTTAAAAAGTCAATAGCCCTTCTTGCCTTTACATTTAAATCGTGTTCTTCGATATTTGGAGTCATCCTTACTTCTTTAACATTTATAACTTTTTGATTCTTTTTAGCTTCTTTCTCTTTTTTAGCCAATTCATATTTGTATTTTCCATAATCCATAATTCTACAAACTGGTGGCTTAGCATTTGGTGCAACTTTTACTAAATCCATTTTTTTATCATAGGCCATATCAAGAGCCTTTTTAATTGGAACCACACCTATTTGTTCCCCATCTACATCAATTAATCTTACTTCCCTTTCCCTTATTTCTTCATTAATTTGAAGTTCTTTAATATTACTACACCTCCCAATTTTATTAAATAAAAAAGCGGGTAAGAATACCCGCTTATAGACACAATAAATAAAAAATGATCAAAAAACCATTTTTTATCTGTATATAACCTTATGAGCCTTAGCTATAAGGTGAGAAGCGGATACTTCTACTTAAAATTTTTATTTAACTGCCATTGTTATTATATGTTAGAAAATATATTTTGTCAAATGTATTTTATATTATTTAACTATTACTTTGCCAGTTCATATAGTGCATGGGCATATATTTTCGTAAGTTTTATTAAATCCTCTATGGAAATATACTCATTTTTTTGATGAGCCACTTCCTCTTGTCCTGGGAATAGGGGACCAAAAGCTACTGCATTATCCATGGCTCTGGCATAAGTGCCTCCTCCTATAGTAATAGGCTCAGAATCTATATCTCCAGTTTGTTCTCTGTAAACTTTCATTAGTTTTTCAACTAAGAAATTATCCTTTGGTATATATAATGGTTTAGTATCACTTTTATCTTCTATAAGTTTAATACCTGTGCCAGACAAACTATTTCTTATACCTTTATATACTTCATGGGCACTGGACTTAATTGGATATCTTACATTTATGGTTAATTTAGCTTGTTTTTCATCTACTTTAATCATTCCTGGATTGAAATTAAGCTTACCAGAAACATCATCCTCAAAACCACAACCAATATTTTCCCCATGATGTTTAAATGCAATTTTTTCATTATACATATTTACAAAATCGTATATTCCACTATTTTTATATAGTATTTCCCCTAAAAATCCCATTAAATAACTAATTGCATTTTCTCCTTTTTCTGGAGTACTCCCATGGGCAGAAATACCCTTAGCAATTATTTTAATGTTGTTACCGTCTTTTTCCATGCTCAATGGATAATTTTTTTCTTTAATAAATTTATTTAATTTTTCTTCTACTATTGATAAATCTTCCCCTTCAATGACTGCTTCACAATAATCTGGCACCATATTTGGAGCATTACCACCTTTTATACTTTTTACTATAATGTTTTCTTGTTCATTTAAATCTATATTTTTCACCAAATCAAAAATAATAATACCCTTTTCCCCATGTATTACAGGAAATTCTGCATCAGGGGTAAAAGCCATATTTGGCGCCTTTTCATGTTTAAAATAATGTTTCATACAACCCCATCCAGTTTCCTCATTAGTGCCAAATATGATTCTAATTTTTTTATTTAATTTAACTTCCGATTCTTTTAATGCTTTCATAGCATACATACAAGCTATTGCAGGTCCTTTATCGTCATTGGTGCCTCTACCATAAATTCTTCCATCATGAATTTCTGCTCCATAAGGAGGATATATCCAACCATCCCCCTCGGGCACCACATCCAAATGGACTAATACTCCAACAATTTCTTCACCTTCTCCTAAATCAGCATGGCCAGCATAATTGTCAAAATTTTTAGTTGTAAAGCCCATTTCCTCAGCTAAATTTAATGCAAATTCCAATGCCTTAGCTGGTCCTTCACCAAAAGGCATACCTGGTTTTGCCTCTTCTTCAACAGATTTTATTCTTATTATTTCCTGAGTAGATTTAATAATATCCTCCTCATAGGAATTAATTAATTTAACAAACTCCATTTAATCACCTCTTTATTCTTTTTTTATTTTAATTGTATTTCTAATATTGTTCCCCACAATAAGTAAATTACTATTTATTATAATTAATAAATCTATCATAGCATAAATTTAGACACTTTGCATTGTTGTTTAGATTTTAAAAAAATTAAAAAGCTAAATTAATTTTTATATTAAAAGTTTAAATGGTTAAACTAGTATTTAGAAAAATAGAAATAAGGTGGGGATAGATTGAAAAGAAAAAAAATTTACTTTCTAATTATGATATTACTTATGATTTTATCTTTTGTATTTATCTATGATAAATACTTTCCAATTATCAGTCTTAATGATATAAATTTAAGAGACAAATTGTCCATATGGATATTAACAATAATCCTTATAACTATTTACATTTTTTCTAAAGATAAACCTCAATTAATGCCTTCAGTATTAGCCAATGAAAAGGATAATAATCAAAATAAAGACAGGTCAAACATATCTTTTAATGATGTGGCTGGATTAGAAGAAATAAAAGAAGAATTGCAAGAAACTATAGATTTTATAAATAATTCCTATAAATATAGGAAAATGGGTGCAAAAATACCTAAAGGCATATTGTTCTATGGCCCACCTGGTACTGGAAAAACTTTGTTAGCAAAAGCAGTTGCAGGGGAAACCAATTCTACATTTTTATATGCAAGTGGTTCTGAATTTGTTGAAAAATATGTAGGAGTTGGTGCAAAAAGAGTAAGAACTCTTTTTGAAAAAGCCAAAAAAGAAGCTCCTAGTATTATTTTTATAGATGAAATAGATGCCATAGGTACTAAAAGAAATTTAGATTCAAATAACGAAAAAGACCAAACTTTAAATCAATTATTAGTGGAAATGGATGGTTTTAACACTGATGATACTGTAATCATAATAGGAGCTACCAATAGATTAGACCTGTTAGACGAAGCTCTTCTTCGACCTGGAAGATTTGACAGACATATTTTTGTAGGTAATCCAAATATGCATGCTAGGGAGAAAATTTTAGAAGTTCATACTAAAAATAAACCTTTAGATAAATCTATAGATATAAAAGAAATAGCAAAAAAAACCCATGGCCTTTCTGGGGCGGATTTAGCTAATATTGCTAATGAAGCTGCTATAATTGCTGTAAGACATAATAAAAACAAAATTAATATAGAACATTTTGATGCTGCCATTGAAAGGGTATTGGCAGGACTTAAAGTAAAAAATCCAACAGTGCTTCTAAAAGAGAAACAAACTGTAGCAATACATGAGGCAGGTCATGCTATAGTTTCTAAAATACTTAATACTGATATGGTTCAAAAAATATCTATAATCCCCAGGGGCAAGGCCTTAGGCTATGTATTAAAATTTCCGGAAGAAGATAGGTATTTATTTACAGAAAGAGAACTAATGAATAAAATCGTAGCCTTATTAGCAGGTAGGGCTGCTGAAGAATTAATCTTTAATGAAATTACTACTGGTGCAAAGGATGATTTAGACAAAGCTACCCATATTGCTAGTGAAATGGTATGTAGTTACGGTATGAGTGGTTTAGGACCTATGGCCTTAGATGAAAATTATATTCGTCACAATTTTAATTTAATAAGAGTTGAGATAAAAAAAATCTTAGAAAAAGCATATGAAAATGCAATGAAAATATTATATGAAAATAAAGATTTGTTAAATTACATTGCAGGAGAACTTTTAGAAAAGGAAACCATAGATAGTAAAAGACTAGATGAAATATTTGAAAATCATGAAAAGCCTTTAGATTGTGCCACATAGTTTATTGGCCTTTGGAGAAAATTGCAAATTGTAAATATTGATTTGCAAATTAATAATAGTGCACCAGGAATTACCCTGGTGCACTAGGTTTTTTAGCAACTACAGCCCGCCTCTACTATTTATTTCTTATTTTCCACTTCTTCTATGGCCATATTTATAAAATCTTCTAATTTATATTGTCCTATATCTCCTTCATCTCTCTTGTTTACAGATACTAATCTATCTTTTACCTCTTTTTCTCCTACTATTAGCATGTAGGGGATTCTCTTAAGTCTAGCTTCCCTGATTTTATAGCCTATTTTTTCAGCCCTATCATCTATACTAATTCTAAGGCCTTTATCTTCCATTTCCTTTTTTATTTCATAGGCATAATCATTGAACTTGTCAGAAATTGGTAAGATAGTGGCTTGAATAGGAGCCAACCATATAGGGAATTTTCCTGCATAATGTTCAATTAAAATGCCCATAAATCTTTCCATACTGCCAAATATTGTTCTATGGACCATAACTGGTCTTTTCTTTTCATTGTCACTGTCTACATAGCTTATATCAAATCTTTCTGGCATTTGAAAATCCAGTTGAATTGTACCACATTGCCAAGTTCTACCTATAGCATCTTCTAAGTGAAAATCAATTTTAGGTCCATAAAATGCTCCATCACCTTCATTTACTATATAATTTATTCCTTTTTCTTCTAAAGCTTCTCTTAAACTATTAGTGGCCAATTCCCATTGCTCCTCAGTACCCATGGAATCCTCTGGTCTAGTGGATAATTCCACATGATATTTAAAGCCAAATACTGAGTATATATAATCTGCTAATTCAATTGTATCTATTAATTCATCTTTTACTTGAGAAGGTAACATATATAAATGGGCATCGTCTTGAGTAAAAGCTCTAACTCGCATTAAACCATGTAAAGTCCCTGAAAGTTCATGTCTATGAACTAATCCTAATTCTCCCCATCTAAGAGGTAAATCTCTATAGCTATACATATGGGATTTATATATTAATATGGAGCCAGGACAATTCATAGGTTTTATAGCATAATCATTTTCATCTATTTCTGTAAAGTACATATTTTCTCTATAATGGTCCCAATGCCCAGATCTATGCCACAAATCTTCACTTAATATTAAGGGAGTTTTGATTTCATCATAACCTCTTTTAATATGCTCTTCTCTCCAGAAATTTTCTAATATATTTCTAATAATCATACCATTTGGGTGGAAAAATGGGAACCCTGGTCCTTCTTCTTGAATACTAAACAAATCTAATTCTTTGCCTAGTTTTCTATGGTCTCTTTTTTTAGCTTCTTCAAGTCTATCTAGATATTCCTCTAAATCCTTTTTCTTTTCGAAAGTTGTTCCATAAATTCTTTGAAGCATTTTATTGTTTTCATCTCCACGCCAATAGGCACCTGCAATACTTAATAATTTTATTTGTTTAACCTTTTTTGTATCTAATAAGTGGGGCCCAGCACATAAGTCAATAAAATCTCCTAGTTTATAAAAAGAAATTACTTCGTCTTCAGGTAAATCTTGTATTAATTCTACTTTGTNTACTTCTCCTTTTTCCTTGAAATACTCTAAGGCTTCATCTCTTGGCATAGTATATCTAATTAGTTCATGGCCTTCCTTTGCAATNTTTTTCATTTCTCTTTCAATTTTTTCTAAATCTTCAGGTGTAAATCTATGTTCTGTATCAAAATCGTAATAGAATCCATTTTCAATAGGTGGCCCTATGGCAAATTTCACATCTGGAAAAAGTTTCATAACTGCATGAGCCATTATATGGGCTGATGTATGCCAGAATATTTCTTTTCCTTCTTTATCCTCAAACTTAACAAGCCTAAAATCTGAATCTTCTTCTATTGGTTCTTGCATCCCCATAGTCTTACCATTTACTACTGCACCTAATGCTACCCTAGCTAAACCTTCACTAATATCTTTAGCAACTTCTAAAACTGTAACACCTTTATTATATTCTCTAACTGAATTATCTGGTAATGTTATTTTTATTTTTTCCATTATTCTACCTCCTTATATTACAAATCAAAAAACTCCCATCTCTGCTAAAGCAGGGACGAGAGTTTAATCACGTGGTTCCACCCTAATTGTTACTCGTTTTTTATAACGCCATTAGCGAAAATTCTTCTGTCTAAGACTTAGAATATGACTCCAGGTTGGTTTTCAATTAACTCCTCTTAAAAATGCTTTCAGCCTAAGGCATTTTCTCTCTGAAAGATTATATTAATCTACTCTTCCCTTCATAGTCTTTAAATATTTATTTGATTATATATACTATCCAATATTGAATTAAATGTCAAGTACAATTATTTTAAAATTTTTAATAATTCATCCATTGTAAAAAGTTCTTGCTTTCCAGATTCCATATTTCTCAATGTAAATTGATTTTTTTCAATTTCATCAGGTCCAATTACCATGGAATAAGGAATATTTAATTTATCCACATATCCAAATTTTTTCCCTATTTTCCCTTGCTCTAAATAGATTTGAGTATTAATTTCTCCTTGTCGTAATTTATTTGCCACCTGAATAGCTTTGTCTATACAATCTTTCATTGGAATAATTACAACTTTGGTTAGGGAGTCTTCACCTACATTTATTAAATTAACTTCATTTAATTGATAAAATAATCTAGTTAATCCAATGGATATTCCCACTCCAGGAAGACTTTGTTTAGTATAATATTCCGCTAGATTATCATATCTACCTCCAGAACAAATACTCCCTAAGCTAGGATAATCGTCTAAAAAAGTCTCATATACAGTACCTGTATAATAGTCAAGGCCTCTAGCTATGGTTAAATCTATCATATAATTTTCCTTTGGGACACCAAAGATTGATATATATTCATTTACAGCTTCTAATTCTTTTAAACCTTCAATAAAAATTTCATTATTTATATTTAAATTCTTTAGCCTTTGTAGTTTTTCTTCATTACTTCCTTCTATTTGTATAAATTCTAAAATTTCTATTATTTTATCCTTTTCCAGACCTTGATCTTCTAATTCTTTTTCTACTTTTCTTAAACCAATTTTTTCTAATTTATCAATAGTTCTTAAGACCTCAGTAGAATCTTCAATATCTAGGTGTTGGAAAAAGCCTTTTAAAACTTTTCTATTATTAACTTTAATAGTAAAAAAGTCAAAACCTAAATCTTTAAATGTAGAATATATAATACTTGGTATTTCTGCATCATTTATTATATCCAATTTTCCATTACCTATTATATCTATATCACATTGATAAAACTCTCTAAATCTGCCTCTTTGAGCCCTTTCACCCCTATATACTTTACCTATTTGATATCTTCTAAAGGGAAAAGTTAATTCTGAAAAATGTTCCGCTACATATCTAGCCAAAGGTACAGTTAAATCAAAACGCAAAGCTAAATCTGTGTCTCCTTTTTCAAATCTATATATTTGCTGCTCAGTTTCACCTCCGCCCTTTGCCAATAATATTTCAGATTTTTCAATTACAGGTGTATCAATTGGTAAAAATCCAAATTTCTCATAATTTTTCCTAATAATATCTAACATTTTATTAAATAATATTTGTTCCCTTGGCAATAATTCCATAAATCCAGGCAATGTAGACGGTTTAATAATATTTTTATTCATATGTATACCTCCAAATATCAGTGCTAATAATATAATATCATGTAAGATGTTTTTTTCAAAGATTATTTATATATGTACAAAAAAGAAGCTAAGAAATTCTACTTCTAGCTATTTCCCCCTTTTTATCTTGGTCTTCCCAATGCATTTTGGACAACCAAAACAAAAATAAACTTTATCTTGAAAAACACTAGAAATTATTTTTACAATCTCCTTATTTTCATATATTTCATCTAAATGGATAAATATTTTATTAGGTGCCAAAACTATTAAAGTGGATATTAACAAATCATCTTTACTAATGCCTCCAGGCTCTATTTCTTCAACAATTTCTTTAAAAAAATCCTTTTCTAAAATATTATCTTCTTCATCCAATAGTAGATAATCATTATCCTCAAATATAATATTAATTAAATCGTATTTTGGTTCTTGAACTTCCACAAAATATTGTAGTATCTTAATAAATTCCTTATATTCTTTTTCTAGTGCAAATTCTTCCACACCCCTATCTATTACCATATCCATAAGTAATTCTAATTCCTTTATTCTAAATTTAATGAAACCATCTANATAAATAATAGGGCTTTCCAATAGATATTCTTTAATTTGGCTGTATAACTGTTCTTTTTCTAGAAAAAAATTGTTTTCATCTAATAGTAATTCCACTGATAATCTGGTTATTTCATCTTTTTCGCTATTATTTATGTCCTTACGTTCTTTATATACTTTTTTGTTTATTATATCTATGAAATAAATATTAAATATTATATCCATAATAATATTAGGAATATCCAAATTATATTCTTTTTTAGGTAAAATTTTGTTTTCTACTAAGGTAAAAAACTTAATATTTCCCAAGCCTTCTTCCTGTACCTTGATTTTTTTCCCAGGTAAATATTTGTTTATTATCTTTCTTGCTTTATCTATATTTTTATTAACTCCAATTTTCACTATCAGATTTATCACTCCCTTCTTTAATTATTATTTGCTTATGGATTTCTCATATACTGTATAAAGAGTTACTCTATTGGCAATATAGACTAATTATAGTCCCAATATCTTGAATTTTAGTATTGGTTAGCCAGAAAATTTTTTTATTGTATTTTTTTGTAAATTTTATGATTTTTTCTCTATTTGGATGGTCTATAAATTTTCCTGAAAAAATTATTTCATCTTTAGATAAATTACCACAAGTTCCACCTATAAATCCATAGGGATAGCCTTTTAATTCTATAAAACCAGGTCTAATTAATAGTATATTAAATCCCAAGCTTTTTAGTTTCTCATATATAGGATAATCTGCTGTTATTAGGGATTTTTCATTAATAATAGCCATGGAACATTTTGTATATCCTTGTTCAACATGGATTAATTCTAATCCTTCTTTTTCTAAATAAAATTTTAATTTTTCATCCATATATTTTAAATTATGCACAGCATAATTTCCAATCCTTCCAACATTATAAGCTATATCCATAGGATAATTTTCACCTAAATTAGTCTCTCCTTTTAGTAATCTTATACCCATTCCACTTAACATTTCTTCATAATAATCAAAAACATTTGGAGCAATAATAAGGGTATTGTGATTAATGGGATGAATTACTATATCTGGATGATAAGAAATTGGCTTAGATACCTGTTTACATTCAATAGTAGGAATAATATTTAAACCTAAATTTTTAAGATTCTTTTTTGCCTCTTCACTTATTCTCCCATCAATTATAACAGTATTTGCTTTTTCTTTTGGAATAAAAGGATTGAGTGCCATTTTTCCACCCTTTCATAAAAAAATTTAACCTTCTAGCTAATCTAGAAGGTTATTTCTGGAGGCGGCACCCGGATTTGAACCGGGGAATAAAGGTTTTGCAGACCTCTGCCTTACCACTTGGCTATGCCGCCATATTAACTATTTACTTTCATAAACACATATTGCCAATACTTACGGCCCCGACTAAGCGATTCACACAAAATTGCTACAATTGCTAAATTTAAAATTTAGAGTTATTATATTGTTTNGAATTAAAAATTATAAAGTATATAATAACCGCAATTTTGGTTCTCTGCTTATGCCTTACCACTTGGCTATGCCGCCATATTAACTATTTACTTTCATAAACACATATTGCCAATACTTACGGCTCCACTAAGGGATTCACACAAAATTGCTACAATTTGCAAATCACAATTAATTATCTTTGGATAGCATTTGTGGAGCGGAAGACGGGATTCGAACCCGCGGCCCTCGCCTTGGCAAGGCGATGCTCTACCACTGAGCCACTTCCGCTTATGGTGCCCAGAGGCGGAATCGAACCACCGACACGGGGATTTTCAGTCCCCTGCTCTACCTACTGAGCTATCTGGGCCAGTGCCACAATAAATAGTATATATAATTATTTTAACAAAGTCAATAGTTAAATCATACTATTGACTATCTCTAATAATTCTTTTTTTGAAAAATTATATTTAGTATTGCAAAAATGACATACTATTTCAGCCTGTCCATCTTCTTCAATAATACTGTTTAATTCCTCATAACCTAAACTTATTAATACTCCTTCAATTCGCTCTCTATTACAATTACATTTGAATTTTACATCTTTCTTTTCTAAAATTTCTATATTAAATTCTCCGAATAACTTTTCTATAATTTCTTCAAGACTTAAACCTTTGTCAATTAAAGTAGATATAGGTTCTGCATTATTTAGTATTCCTTCTATTTTAGCTATATCCTCCTCTTCTACATTTGGTAAGATTTGTAACATATAACCTCCTGCAGCCTTTACAGAAATATCTTTATCTACAAGTACTCCCAAATTAATAGCTGAAGGCTGCTGTTCCGAGAAATAGAAATAATGAACTAAATCCTCTGCAATTTCTCCAGAAACTAAATTAGAATAACCAATATAAGGTTCCTTTAATCCTAAATCTCTAATTACTGCTAATTGACCATTTTTCCCTACTATTCCGCCTACATCTAATTTCCCGTCTAATCTACTAGGTAAATCCACTTGGGGATTGTCTACATATCCTTTTACTTCCCCATTATTATTTGCCACTGTTACAATATTGCCTATAGGACCATTACCTTTAATTTTAAAAGTTAAGCTATGGGTACTGCTTTTCATTGTTATACCCATCAAAAGAGCAGCTGTTAATGCCCTACCTAATGCAGCAGTAGATGTTGGTGATGTATTGTGAATTCTTCTAGCCTCCTCTACTAAATTAGTAGTAGAAACTACAAATATTCTAAAAGATTTTTTTGAATCTATTCCCCTTATAATATAATCTTTCATAAACCTACTCCTTTGTTCACGAAATATTTAAAGCCCCTATATTAGGGGCTAGATTGCTACTGTTATAAAACTTATAATATAAAATCGGTTTTACAGTTTAATAACGTTTGTAGCTTGAGGACCTTTTTCTCCTTCAACTATTTCGAATTCAACGTCCTGTCCTTCTTCTAAAGTTTTAAATCCCTCTGCTTCTATAGCTGAATAATGTACAAATACATCTTCACCTTCTTCAGTAGATATAAAACCATAACCTTTTGCAGCGTTGAACCACTTAACTGTTCCTTTTACCATTTAAAACATTCCTCCAATACAACAATTTAAATAGATGAGTCCTATGTATCATCTACCTTAGTTTAGTCTATCATTATTATTTCTTCTTGTCAAATAATATTCCCAATTTTTTTATTAAATATTCCATTGTTTTTAAAATGTTTTTTAAGTCATGGCAATAAAGGAAATTCGTTCAGATTTATCATGAATTTCTTCAAAACTAAGTCCATTGTACATATATATATCTTTGAAAGATGCAGAATGTAATAATTGTGTGATTTCCTCTGTAGAATATGCTCTTTCAACATGTTCTTCTTCAAAACGTATATATTTACCATCTTTGTCCATTGTGAAAAATGTAATATAAAACTCTGCAATATTACTTTTTTCATCAAAATAATTTTGCCAAATATAATATATGTCTTCTCTATCTTCAATGAAAGTATTGTTTCCAATTATTTGGCTTAATTTATAATGGGAATTAATATCAAAGATAAATATTCCATCTTTGTGTAAATGCT
>JGI24708J26588_10002799_pt1 | contig 13060 bp, 13 predicted proteins | sample BioPla1DNA2_FD_26588 | JGI IMG/M metagenome (IMG submission 26588) | reverse complement strand
CCAACTGAGCTACTCCCGCATAAATGGTCGGAGCGAAAGGATTTGAACCTTCGACCCCCTGTTCCCAAAACAGGTGCGCTACCAAACTGCGCCACGCTCCGGTACCGCCAGCGCTATCAAATATTGCCCTGACAGCAAGTATTAGTATAACTTAAATCCGCTGTTTGGTCAAAAACCATTCCGGTTTATTTTAGGCGGTTTTAGTCATTTATTAGTCATCTTCGTCGTTTATCTGGCCGAACCTCTTTATTACTTCGCTTTTCAGTTTTTGTAATGCAGCTGCCCTATGGCTGATTTGATTTTTTGTTTCTAGAGGTAATTCAGCCATTGTTTTCCCGAAATCAGGTAGATAGAAGATAGGGTCATACCCGAAGCCATTTTCTCCTGCTGGAAACAGTTGAATAAGCCCATCACAACGGCCCTCTACCACAATCTCCTCACCACTATGTGGATCTACCAGAGCCATCACACATATAAAAGCGGCTTTTCTTTTTTCCTCCGGCAGATCCTTTAATTTCTCCATTAGTTTTTGATTATTCTCTTCATCTGTAGCATCCTCACCGGCATACCTGGCTGAATAGATTCCCGGTTCACCACCGAGATATTCCACCGAAAGGCCTGAATCATCAGCCAGGGTCAGTAGGCCGGTCTGTTCAGCCCTGGCCCTGGCCTTTTTCAAGGCATTAGCCTGAAAACTATCCCCATCTTCCTCCACCTCAGGAAGAGCCGGAAATTCATCAAGGCCAATAATCTCCAGCCTGATTCCATTTAAATTCTCCAAATATGTTTTTATTTCCCTAATTTTACCCCGATTAGCACTGGCCACCAATAATTTCCGGCTCATGAATTCACTTCCTCCAGGCTCTTTTTCTGTATCTCAATCAATTGCCTTATCCCTTCTTCAGCCAGGTCCAGAAAAGCATCCATCTCTTCCCGGGTAAAAGGCTTCTTTTCAGCAGTACCCTGAATCTCTATAATCTCTCCCTCCTCTGTCATGACCACATTCATATCAACTTCAGCCTGTGAATCTTCCTGATAACAGAGATCCAGTAATAATTCCCCTTCTACCATGCCGACACTGATGGCAGCAAGAAAACCCATTAACGGAGACTCTTCTAAAATCCCCCCTTTAAGCAAAGAATCCATGGCATCGACCAGGGCCACATAGGCCCCGGTTATGGCTGCTGTTCTGGTTCCTCCATCAGCCTGGATAACATCACAATCAACCCAGATAGTCCTCTCACCCAGCTTTTCCAGATCAACCACAGCCCGGAGGGAGCGCCCTATAAGCCTCTGTATCTCGCTGGTCCTCCCTCCGATTCTTCCCCTGGAAGATTCCCTGATTGTTCTATTATGGGTTGAACGGGGTAAGAGAGAATATTCAGCCGTTAACCAGCCACAATTCTGACCCCTCAAAAAAGGGGGAACATTATCATCGATGGAAACATTACATAAAACCTTTGTATCTCCTATTTCGATGAGAACTGAACCTTCTGCATATTTTGTAAAATTCCTCGTGATTTTAATGGGCCGGAGCTCATTATTTTTCCGTTTATCCACCCGTAAAACTGCCATAAATCATGCACACCTTTCTATCTATCCTGCCTATTTTGGTCTGGCCAATATTAATATATGTAATTTAGAAGAAAATAATTGGCACAGAAATCATAATGTAATGATATCTTATTTTAAACGGTAAGTCAAAATTAAAACTAGTAATCTTTACTCCTGGCCCATTTTATCAGCTCTCTTAAATTCACATTCTTACCATACATTAACATCCCGATTCTAAAGAGTTTTGCAGAAAGTAAAATTAAAAGATAAGAAAACACGAGCAGGATAGCAAGAGTCAGGATAATCTCCCTGCCGGGAGGTGTTGAAACACCCAGGCGGAGCATCATGGTTGTCGGTGAAAAAAACGGAATATAGCTTAAAACCTTACTGATTGTTCCATTGGGATTTTGTAATATTGAACTGGTAAAATAGATAGGGATTAATGGTATTAAAATCAGAAATCCAGCAGTCTGGCTTCCTGACTGGGCATCTTTCATGCTGGCACCTACAATAGCATTAAGGCTGGCTACAAGCAGGAAGGCAAAAAACACATAAAGCACAATTAATAAAGATTTAAAACTATATAGGATTTCCAACATCTTCAGGTCAAAATATGAGATAATCAGGCTTCCGGCCAGGACCCAGATCAGGATCTGCACAATACTCAATAATGCATAAGCTATAATCTTTCCAAACATCAGGGCTTTAGCCNGAACAGAGGACAGAATAATCTCCACTATCCTGTTGTTCTTCTCCTTTATGATACCCTGTAACAATATAGATCCGGAGAAAAATACAGCCATAATCATTAACAGGGCCAGGAAGAAAGGCAGGAGGATACCATCATATTTTTCTTCCTGTAAGACTTTCTCTATTTCATCCAGGGCACTGGCAGAAATAAAATCTGCTCCGTATTCATATTGGACAAAGGAATCCTCAAGCATTCCTCTTATGAAGCTAGTCTCATCTACAATAGCCAGATAAAGATCCTGACCACCAGAACTCCTAATCATGGCAAAGCTGATTATAGCAAAAATAATTACCATTATTATTGGAAAGACAAAGGTCAAGAAAAGAAAGCCCTTGTTTTTAATTCCTTTTGCAAATTCCCACTGGGCTACTCTAAAAATATCCTTCACCATTACTGCACCTCCCTGTTAACTGTTGCCACAAAGATATCATGTAGTGGCGGCCTGAGGATAGATAGCTCATCTATAAGAATATCTTCTGGAAGCATCTTGATAATACTATCAGGAGAATATTCTCCCTGCACATGGAAAGAAACAGACCTGTCATTTATCTGTAAATTTGAAATCTTATCTTTTTCTACAGGCTCAAAATTCCTGATTTCCTTCCGGCTTTTGAGGTTTACCACCCTGATTCCCGCCTTATCCTTTATTTCATCCAGCTTTCCATATAAAACCCTTTCCCCCTTGTTAATCATAAAAATCCTGTCACATAATTCCTCAACCAGGTTCATCTGGTGGGAAGAAAGGAGAATGGTGATGCCCTCTGCCGCCAGCTCCCTGATCAGATCTTTAAATAGATTCTGGTTGACTGGATCCAGGCCGGAAAAAACCTCATCCAGTACCAGTAAAGTGGGTTTATGTATTACTGATATGATAAACTGGACCTTTTGCTGCATACCTTTAGAAAGTTCCTCCATTTTATTCCTGGCATTATCCTTCAGACCCATCTTCTCCAGCCAGAACATGGCCCTTTCTTCTGCTTCCGCCTTATTCAGGCCTTTCAGCCTGGCAAAATAAACGATCGTTTCCAGGACCCTGGTTTCATCATAGGTACCCCGCTCTTCAGGCAGATAACCGACCTTTTTCCGGTCAATGATATAATCCCTGTCAAAGTGTATCCGGCCGGAGTCAGGCTGGAAAATACCCATAATCATCCTGATCACTGTTGTTTTTCCAGCACCATTTGGTCCCAGCAGGCCAAGAATCTCTCCCTTTTTTACCTCAAAGGAGATATCCCTGACCACCTGCTGCTGGCGGAAGCTTTTGTTAATCCCTTCTACCCTTAAAACATAGTCTGACATTTTTACTCCACCACCTATATTTAATTATTCTTTTATTTAATTTACATATTATGTAAGTAAGCCCTTTAAAAAAAGCCAGCCCATTAACTTATCTCTTCGGCTGACTTGGTGTAAGTGCACATTATATTATATTCTTTTGATACTATTTTTCAGCAATCTCAAACTTATCTCTGGCTCCACTTCTGCCAGCAGGCCGGCTGCAGCCAGGATATATTCCTGGTCAACCAGGATATCTGCCTGCAGAGGAGCCAATGATTCAGGTTCAGCCTGATTCTCATAAAGGGCTCCGGCAATAATGGAAGCCGGATCCTGGTTGTGAACAATGACCCCTCCAGTGCCGACAAGATATTTTAGCTTTCCAAGGTCTTTACCTTCCTGTATATAGGTGCTGCCTGAGGGCGTATAAATAGTCCGTAATCTGCCCACATGCCTCTCTACAGCAATTCTGACGGCCTGAAAGGCCAGGAATTTCTCTAACTCCTTTTCCTGCCCCTCTGTCAGTATTTCTGCCTTCTCAGTTAATTTATTAACCAGGGCCTGGAACTCCTCTTTTCCTATATCCATTACCTTCAATTGTCTGGCCAGAAGTTCTTCAGGAATGGCTTCCAGCAAGCCCGACAGGCTATAACGGAGGCCCAGATCACCTTCAACAGTCCTTTTCTGATAGGGCTCCTCCAGCCCCTGATAATACACCTTCTTATTGTCTGCCTTCCCCTCTGCAATGGAATAGACATCAGTGGTTGCCCCGCCGGGATCCACCACCATCAATTCTCCCAGGCCTGCCTCTTCCCCAGTGCCATCAGCCAGCAAGGCAGCTGCCTTTAAGACTGCAGAAGGGGTAGGCATGATGATACCATCTATATATTTATTTACAGCAGTTAGACCCTTCGCTTTAACAATCCTTTCCAGGAATATTTTCCTGATTAATCTCCTGGCTGGCTCAATATTCAATTTATCCAGTTCAGGCATGACATTTTCTGTGACATACACCTCTTTACCTGCCCTGGATAAGATATCCTCTACCTCTGCTGCGGCATTCCGGTTTCCGGCAATTATTACAGGCTGGCGAAGGGGTAAATCAGCTAATTTACGGGCATTTCCAATAATATTTTCTTTATTTCCTCCATCGGTCCCGCCGGTCAGCAATATCAGGTCCGGATTTTCTTCCAGAATTCCTGCCTGATCTTCCTCTGTTAATTCATAACTATAGGTCTTTAAAACCCTGCTGCCTGCACCAAGGGCAGCCCTTTTGGCCGCCTCAGCGGTCATCCCCGGTACAAAACCGACAGCTATTATTTTCAGGCCGCCGGCAGCACTGCTGCAGGCCAATTTGTAACTGGCCTTTTCCCAGTCTGAAATCTGCTCCAGTGCCTTTCTCAGGCCTATGTCTATCCCTTCAGCAACTGTAGTATTATATTGTGCCCGTCTAAGCAGGCGGGCTTCTTTTAAATCCACCAGAGATACCTTGGTAAAAGTACTGCCAATATCAATTAATAATGCTGTATCCATTTTTACCACCTGTCATTTGACCTCTGCTGGAGATTTTCCTCCTGCCTTACTCCTTGATTAAATTCCGGTCCGGCTCAAGGACAATAGATGTATCCAGGTGGCCGGCCAGGGTCTCTATTTCCTGCCCTTCCACCAGTATTTTCACATAATCCACCTCCGGGAACTGGGTAATGGTATTGACTATGGAATAAACAGTCATAATCTCTCCAGTACTTCCACCCCAGTGATTAGCAACCAGTGCCTGGTTAAAATCCAGATAGGCTATGTTCCCCTCTATCCTTACCTCCCGGATTTTAACCCCTTCCGGAATAGTCCGGTTCAATTCTTTTGAAGCCGGCCCCTTGATTAGTTCATTAATAGTTTCTTCATATTTATTGGATTTTTCTGCTTCAATTTTACGTTTTTCCGCCTCTAAATACATGGCGTCTTTGGTGGAAAAATACAATTTTACTTCTTCAAAGCCATCAGTAACAGGTCCCCTCTCCTGGCGGTTTCTTAGATAAAATACTGAAAAGACAACTATGAGTATGAGCAGGATTAAAAACAGGGTCTTTCTATTCATAAAAACATTCAACTCCCATTATTGATTTTTTGCATATATTCCATGATACCCTGGGCAATAGCCCGGGCAGCTTTTTCCCTGAAGAGATTACTGGCCAGCAAAGACTCCTCATGGGGATTTGATATAAAGGCCACTTCAACCAGGGCAGCAGGCATATCTGTATACTTGATCACATAGAAGTTCTCCTTCTTGACACCACGGTCATACCTCTTCAATTCTTTCAGGAGGTTTTGCTGTAAAGCATCAGCCAACAACTGGCTGCTGGCCACCTTATTCGGTGCAATAAAGGTCTCCGTTCCTTCCGAATAAGTGGCATTGGCTGAATTAGAATGGATACTTACAAATAACATGGCTTCCAGGCTGTTGGCCATTTCTACCCTATCCTTCAGGGAGATGAAACGGTCATCATTTCTTGTAAGCATAACATTATATCCTTCTCTTTGCAATATCTCTGCTGTTAATAAGGCCACTGCCAGATTGACATCTTTTTCAGTAAGGCCGGAAGGTCCTACGGCACCAGGATCAAAACCTCCATGGCCGGGGTCAAGTAAGATAAGATTGCTAATCTTCCTGTCTTTTATCTTACCCTTCATTAAACTCAGGGTTATTGAAGTAGCCGGTTTTGAAGAAAAGACCTTGTAATTGTCATATTCTCCTGTGGCAAACTCAAACCGGATACCTTCTCCTCTCTCAGTGGAGGGCTTAACCTTGATATCCTTTATAACCCCCAGCGGTGCAGGAACCCTGTAATCTGCAGCTGATTTCACTCCAGATACCTCCAGTACCAGAGTGCCAGAACTCTCCTTGATTTCATAATCAACTTCTCCGGTAAAACTTAAAACCAGGTCTGTCTTCAATTCCGAGTCATTTATCAATAATTCTTTAAAGCTGTTTTCAAATAATATTATATTCATAAAACGTCCGTCTGATAATTGTCTTTCCAGCAGGCTGTAACCGATATCCTGTTTCAGGTCAGCAACAATCCGGATAGTCTCTTCATTAAAACGGGAGGTCCGGATACTCTTCAGCAATTCGCTATTCACATCTATCCGGTCCCGGAAGCCTTCTCCCCTGTCTGCATTTAATATATTGATAACCAGGCGGTCAGGCTCCTTTAATTTGAATATCTCCGGACTAATTTTATTATCACTAATAAACCTGATCCCATTTCCTTCAAAAGCCAGATCAGTAAGGCTGGTCCTTTCAGTAGTATTGAAAACCAATTTTCCGCTGGAAACAGTATCCTCAAGCAAATGAAGATAACGATCCGGGTACAATTCCAGCACCACCCTCAGTACAATAGGATCATAGGTAAACTGGCTTACCCTTACGTCTTTGATCCAGGGGTTATTGTCCAGCTCCAATTCAAAATCACTAAGCATCAGGTCAGGTATATCAATTACCAATCTTCGTGGTTCCTGAAGCAACATAATTTCCGGCCTGGCCATCTGGCCGCTGGCCGTAATCTCCAATTGATCCTTTTTCCATCTTATACCTGTAATATAGGGCAGGAAATTGATGACAAGATTCTCTCCATCTTCAGCAATGGAACGATCCCCCAGAAAGGGGATGGGATATTGGCTAATTATTGAAATCTTCAAACGGGCCTCTTCCGCTACCGGTGTAACAGCAAGGTAAAAGTTCTTATTGGATATATTATCAGTAAAATCATCTGCCAGTGCCGCCTTTTCCAGTTCCAGTTCCAGGCGGGCAGGATTATTGGTATTGTTAATCCTGTAGGGAACAATATTATCCATCTCAATAACTATAGCCTGCCCTCCCTTTCCCCATCTTATATCCCTGATAAAGGTTTCAGGCCGGCTGAGATAAATATTATTCCCTTCTCTATTAAATAAAAAGCCGAAACAACGGGCTATATCTTCTATAGGCAGATAAGTATGGCCGTAAAGCAGCAAGAGGCTGCCCTTGCTCCTCATTGTCCTGTTATTGACCTGAATATAAGGGTTACCCAGCATCATCTTGATTAAAACTTGTCCATCACTGATACTGAGGGTCTTTATGGACTGCTGCCAGTTTATCTCGGCATTAAAAAGCCTGGCCAGCTCCCGGGCTTTAACATAAACAACATTATCCTGGACAACAGGTGCCAGCTCCTGGCTTTTATCCTGGCCATTTATATGTATATGTATATTTTCCCCTTTAACAACTATATTAAAAAATAGGAAAAGGGAGATAATAATCAATATATATGATAAATTGCGGGAACGATATCCAGACATTCAATCACTCCTATTACTCTACAATATATTATATATTTCTTTAAAGAATTAGCTTTTCCTGCCCCATTCCCTGTCAATCTGCATTTTTTTATTATTTAAAGTAAATATTAATTCTCACCTGATATACATAAACTAGAATTAGAAAAGTTCACTACAATGGAGGTATAAAAATGAGAGAAAATAAAGTAGCCGTCTTCTCCCTGGGAGGCAGGGGAGAAATAGGTAGTAATATGATTGTTTTAGAAAATGAAGAAGACATCTTAATCCTGGATGCAGGGGTCCTCTTTCCCGATGAAGATAAATACGGAATAGAGTTGATTATACCTGATATCAACTATCTGCTGGAGAAAAAAGAAAAAATCAGGGGGATTATCTTTTCCCATGGCCATGAAGACCATATCGGTGCTGTCCCCTATATTTTTGAATTAATCAATCCCCCGCTCTACGGAACCGACCTGACCATCGGGCTCATCGAAAACAAACTGAAGGATGCCGGCCTTCTGGATAAAGCAGAATTAAACTCCATAGGAGCATACGGTAATTACCGGAAGATAAAATTAAATAGCTTTGAAATAGAATTTTGCCATGTTAACCATAGCATTCCAGGTGCAGTGGCCATGAGGATAAAAACACCGGCCGGTTACATAGTCTATACAGGAGACTATAAATTTGACCAGACCCCTATCAGCAATCCCCAGGCCGACTATGAAGTATTGTCAGATTGGGGTAAAGCAGGGGTTCTGGCTTTACTGGGAGACAGCACCAATGCTGAAAGAGAGGGCCACAGTCTCTCCGAAAGAGTAGTGGCAAAAGCCCTGGAAAATAGTTTCCTTCTCACCAAAGGAAGGATTATCATCGCTACCTTTTCCAGCAATATTGAGAGGATACAACAAATTGTCAATGCCACCAGAAAATCAGGCCGGAAAATGGTTATTACCGGAAGAAGTATGGCCAACACCATTGAGATTGCCGCTAATCTCGGTTATATCGATATACCTGCTGATACACTAATCTCCATTGAAGAGGCAAAAAAACTCAGACCAGAACAGATTGTTTTGCTAATGACAGGCAGCCAGGGTGAATATAGGGCTGTCCTGAGCCGGGTAGCCCGGGGTGAGCACAGGGAAATCTCCATAATTCCCGGGGATACCGTCTACCTCTCTTCCAGCCCCATACCGGGAAATGAAAAGGCTATCGGGGAAACAATCAATCTCCTCTATAGCCTGGGTGCAAATGTTATATATGGAGAAATGATGGATCTCCATGCCTCGGGCCACGCCTGCCAGGAAGAGATAAAAATTATGCTGAACCTGGTCAGGCCGGAATATCTCATACCTGTACACGGTGAGTTCAGGCATCTCTACCATCATGCCCAGATTGCCAGGCAGATGGGCATGTCTGCTGAAAAGATTTTAATTGCTTTAAATGGAGACATCATTGTTCTTAGGGAAAATGAAGCAAAAATTGAGGGTAAAATCAATACGGGAGAACTATATATCGAAGGAAACCAGATCAGTGATACCGGGGCAATAGTTTTAAATGACCGGAAAAGACTGGCTGAGAATGGTTTTGTAAATATAATTATAGCTTTAGACTCTGAAGGCAACCTTTTAGATGAACCCCTCCTCATCTCCAGGGGATTTGTCTATAACAAAGAGGCAGAAGACCTGCTGGAAGAGGCAAGAAAACTGGTAGCAAGGACTAGCGCAGAAGAGAAAAAAAACGGGCTGGAGGATAATGCCCATTTAAAGAAAAAGATCTATCAGACTCTGAATAAATACTTCTACGAGAAGGCCAACCGCTCTCCACTTATCCTTATCGAGATAATGGAAATTCCGGTCTTAAGCCCGGTGTGAAATAATTTTATACACTGACTATCTTTAATAAATTATATGTATAAATCCAATAACAACCCCCTGATTTCATCGACCCTTTTCAATACTTCGAGAGCATCAGCCTGTTCTTCCAGGAATAACTCCTGCAGGACTTCCAAATTGCGGTCAATCTTCTCTACTATGGTATAGGTCCGCATATTACCCCGGCTGTCCCAGCTGAAAGACTGCTTGGCCCGGGCAAACTCCCTGTGTAAGGTCCGTAAAAATTCCTTAACCCTTATCTTATATTCTATAAGATCATTTTTATCAAGGGATTTTTTTAATTTTTCTCCCTGTTCATCGATGATATTAAATAATCTGTCCAGTCTCTCCTTGATCTCTTTCTGATTTATCTCGGCCAATTTTTCTTTAAACTCCACTTCACTGGCCGGACTTTTGTCCAGACTGCTTAAAGTACCCACACCTTCCCGGGATTTTATGGTTGTAGTCATTCTGCCTACCTTCATATATTTTCCTCCTCCTGGATAGGGAAAAACATTTTACTATAAGTATTATACTATAAATCCACTACTAATACTACTTTTTATTGCTATTTAAAACACCTTATCCAGGAAAGCCTTGATTCTGGCGTGCTCAGGCTGCAGGAAAATCTCCTCAGGAGTGGTATCAGCCAGAACCTCCCCTTCATCCATGAAGACAACCCGGTCCGACACTTCCCGGGCAAAACCCATCTCATGTGTAACCACCAGCATGGTTATCTTTTCCAGGGCCAGGTCTTTTATAACCTCCAGGACCTCTCCCACCAGTTCCGGATCCAGAGAAGATGTAGGCTCATCAAAAAGCATGATATCAGGCTGCATGGCCAGGGCCCTGGCAATGGCCACCCGTTGCTGCTGCCCTCCGGACAATCTGGAGGGATAGACATCCCTTTTATCAAGCAGTCCCACCTTCTCCAGTAATTCTTCGGCTATTTCTATTGCTCCTTCCTTTTTCATCTTCTTGACAACCAGGGGAGCCTCAATGATATTTTCCAGGACCGTTTTATGGGGAAAAAGATTAAACTGTTGAAAGACCATCCCCATCTCCGTACAGCCGTCCCGGTAGGTATTTACCTCTTTCCCCTTGATCTTTACGAAACCGTCATCAATGGCTTCCAGGCCAATCAAACACCTGAGAAAAGTACTCTTACCTGAACCAGAGGGGCCGATTATTGAGATCACTTCTCCCTGCCGGACCTGCAGGCTCACACCCTTTAAAACCTCTAACTTATTAAAATTTTTCTTTATATTTATGGCTTCCAGCATATACATAAAATTATCACCTGTACCTTCTACTCATAGATAGAGAATCTTTCTTCCAGTTTCCTGAAAACATTTACTATAACAGAACTGATCAGCAAATAAAGAATTGCCGCAATTATAAAAGGGGTAATGGTAAAATCACGGTTCAATACCTGTCTGGCTGCCCTTAAAAGATCTGTCATCCCGATAACAGATACCAGGGCACTATCTTTCACCAGGTTTATAGCCTCATTACTGACTGGAGGTAATACCCTTCTTACTGTCTGTGGTATTATTATCCTGAACATGGTCTGCCGGTAATTCAGACCCAGTACCCGGGCAGCTTCATACTGGCCCTTGCCGATAGATTCGATNCCCGCCCGGAAAATTTCCGTAAAATAAGCTGCATAGTTAATGATAAAAGTTATGGCTGCCGCCTGGAAAGGCTCCAGGGTTATACCTAGAACAGGCAGGCCGTAATAGGTAAAAAACAACTGAAGTAACAGGGGAGTGCCCCTGAAAACCCAGGTATAAAAACCGATTATAATCCTCAATAGCCTGAACCTGGAAATTTTACCTATAGCACACATTATCCCCAGGAGTACCGAGAATACAGCTGTTATCAAGTATAGTTGTCCTGTTACTTTAGCTCCTTCAAGTATAAACCCTGTTACATTCAGTATATAATCCACCCTCATTGCCTCCCCTTTTCAAAGTAAGGATATATCTAACTTATACTCTAATATCAAATCTGTATTTAATTAACCACATTCTCGCCAAACCACTTAACGGACAGCTCTGCAGCACTACCATCTGCCTTCAACTCATCCAGGACTCTATTTAATTCCGCCAGGAAACTCTCATCTTCCTTCCTGACTCCAACCCCGTATTGCTCCCAGCCCAACTCTTCATCCAGGACCCTGTAAACATCAGGCTTTTTGCTGATATAGTAATACCTGCCATGCATTTCATCTACAACAACCGCATCCAGGCGGCCTATCTGTAAATCCATCAGGGCTTCAGCATTTGTCGCATACTGCCTGATGTCTTTCAAGGATTCAACCAATTCAGGATCAGAATAGAGGGCATTGACGCTGCTGCTGCCCATCTGCAGACCGACTACCTTTCCTGCCAGATCCTGCTTTGTCTGGATATCACTATTCATCCGCACAACTATTACCTGCCTGTTATTCATATAAGGTTCAGTAAAATTAATCTGTCTTGCCCTCTCTTCAGTAATAGTCAAACCATTCCAGATTACATCGATCAAACCGCTTTTCAGGCTTAAGATAACTCCATCCCAGTCAACAGGTTTAAATTCCACCTCTACTCCCATTCTCTCTGCGACCAGCCTGGCCAGATCTATATCAAAGCCGACCAGATTACCCTCTTCATCCCTGAAACCCATAGGTGCAAAGGTATCATCAAGGCCGACAACAAATTTACCCTTTTCTTTAATCCTCTCCAGAGAATTATCAGCTGCCATCACAGTAAAACTTAAAAACATAAGCAATGATAAACTCAAAACAAAAAACATTTTCCTTTTCATCAAAATACGCCTCCCTGAACTATATTTAATATCTTAATCTATTATACTTTATTACTTTACCGTTGTAAAGTATTAAATTAAAAAATATAAAAATTCAGGATGCTGACATGCTTTTTTGTCCACTACTTTTGAAAAAAATGTATTCTATTCACAAAAACCGACGAAAGAAAATAATATATAATACTCCTGAATATTCTCTGCTTATTGAAATCCAATGATAAAGGAGGGGTACCATGCCTGAAAAAGAAAACCAGAGAATACCGGAATCAGGCAGACGGATGAGACTTGCCCATGCCTATATCCCCTGGCAGCATTTCAAAAATAGTTATCCACCGGCAGAAGCCTTGAGAAGGGGAACACTGTTCCCTGAATTATATATGCCCTACAGGCCAGGCAGGCGGGGTTACTATTAATAATGGGAGGTGTTATCATGACAGGCAGAAGGCGACCTGACAGGATCAATCTGCCTTTATTAAAGGAT
>JGI24708J26588_10002798_pt1 | contig 13066 bp, 11 predicted proteins | sample BioPla1DNA2_FD_26588 | JGI IMG/M metagenome (IMG submission 26588) | reverse complement strand
GTGGTTGTCAAGGCGCCGACAATGGTAACTCCGGAAAGCGCGTTCATGCCCGACATCAGCGGAGTATGAAGCAGGCTGGGCACGTCGCTGATCAGCTTGTAGCCTAAAATCGCGGCTCCCACAAAGACCAGGACTAAAACAAAATACGTCATTAAATCTCTCCTCTTACGCGCATTGATTCTAAGGCACCCTCATGCACAACTTTGCCGTCTTTTGTGGTCAAGGTGTCCCTGACAATGACATCATCAAGATTCAGCGTGATTTTGCCGTCTTCAACGATGTTATTGACGAAATTCAAAACGTTCTTGGAGAACATATCAGTGGAACTGGTGGGCATAGAGCCGGGAATGTTCTTGGTTCCGTCGATAATGACGCCGTAATGTTCCCTGATTTCTCCGCCTTCGCTCAGTGCGCAGTTGCCGCCCTGATCAATGGCGATGTCCACGATGACAGAACCGGGCCGCATAGATTTGACCATTTCTTCGGTAATCAGGATCGGGGCCTCTTTGCCGGGAACCAAGGCTGAGGTAATCAGGATATCAGACTTGGCCACGGTATCCTTCAGAGCTTCCCGTTCTTTTTCCAGCCATTCAGGGCTCAGATGCTTAGCGTAGCCGCCTTCTCCAATGGCGAGCTCATCAGGTACGCCGAGATCCACAATGCGTGCGCCTAGGCTCTGGGCCTGCTCCCGTGCGTCGGGGCGAATATCCGCCGCATAAACCACGGCACCCATCCTCTTGGCGGTGGCAATGGCTTGCAGTCCGGCTACACCGGCGCCGATTACCGTAACCTGGCCGGGCTGAATCATGCCCACTGCAGTACCCATGAGGGGCAGGAACTTAGGAATCCGGTTGGCAGCCATGAGCAGGCCTTTATAACCGGCTACCGTACTCATGGAGGTCAACGCGTCCATGCTCTGGGCACGGGAAATCCGGGGAATAGAATCCAGCGTCAGGGAAGTTACCCCCTTCTTGGCCAGATCCTGGATCATTTTGTGGTTCACAGGGGATGCCGGATGCAAGAAAGTGATCAACACTTGACCTTCCTTCATCAGATCAACTTCATGCACGCCTAGTTCGTCATTAAACTGCGGTTCTTTTACCTTGAGGATCAGGTCGGCGCCGGCGAAAACATCTCTTACATCACATAGTACGGCACCTGCTTCTTGGTAGGCCTCATCGCTGAAGAAGGCACCCAAGCCTGCACCCTTTTCGACTAAAACTTTCGCTCCACCTTTCACAAACTGTCCAACTGTTTCAGGTGTCGCCGAGACTCTGCGTTCACCGGCGAGAATCTCCTTAGGTACTCCGATAGTCAAACCAGCGTACTTCATCAACAATCCTCCATCCATAATTTTATACAGTTACTATTCGCATACGATTACGAAATCCCTTTCGTGTTTATTGGGAAATTAACACTTTGTGAACAAGAAACTCGAAAAAAAGAGAACCCAGTGGGTCTTTCCGTAAAAGACCGCTGGGTTCTTTCATCTTTTGCCTGTTTCTTACACCAAACGCCGAATCAATTCATCAGATTCGCCGGAAAAATAATCTACTAACGGAATCTCTAAAAGTGTGTAGCCGCCCGGCTTTTGCCTGGTGCTCGCCCTGGCTGAGGCCGTCATAATCTGCGCAGTCAGGGCAGGGTTGTTGATCCGCATTTCCCACCTGAAGCTCTGGTTCCCGGTCTGCCCCGACGTTCCCCGCCGCTCCAGGAGCACCCCGTGGCCCACATCTTTCAGGTCTGCTACAGATTCTACCTGGTAGACATGGGTTTCATCATGGATGAAATAGGGATCTTCCTTAATCAGGCGCTGCACCTCCGCAAAATCTGCCTCTGGCTGCAGCTCCACATAGACCAGGCGCCGGTGGACGCCTGCCCCTGCCGGCATGGTCATGGAGAGGGCATCCTTAACCCCGGGCACCGCCTTGACAGCCACGGTATGGCCCATGCTCATCCCAGGCCCAAAATTAGTATAGGTAATCCCCTGGGGAGCCATAATCTCCAGCAGGGCACGGACAACGGAATCGCTGCCTGGGTCCCAGCCGGCAGCCAGAACCGCAACCGCCCCGTGCTTCTTGGCCTCCCGGCCAATCTCGGCGCGATACTCCAAAAGGGGATCGCCATGGATGTCAAAACTGTCCACTGTATTGATGCCAAGGGCTATGAAGTGCTTAGCCATCTCCGGCACGCGCCTGGACGGCACGCACAGAAGGGCCGCATCTACCTTGCCCAGTATGCTTATATCTGTTACTACTGGAACTCCTGCAAGTTCCGGCAGGCCGTCTGCCGCACTGCGGCGGACCACTCCGGCGAGTTCCAGATCAGGAGCCGCCTGCACTGCCTGAACTGCATATTGCCCTATATTCCCATAGCCGACAACGGCAACTCTAATCATAGTGATCACTCCAGCCTGCAGCCTAGGCACCGGCCTCCAGGCCGCCTGCCAGTATGCTGCGGATAATTTCTTCCATCTTTGGCATCAGGGCCTCCATTTCCTCAACCAGCTTAAACTGCGTCCGGGCCCGGTGGAGATTGTGCTCGGGATAAGCTGTGCGGAAATAGACGTCCCCTTCGATATAATCCGTCAGGAAGCGGATCCCGGTCTCCAATGTAATCAGCTTGACGGAAAAGGCAAGATGGTCAATTTCCGCAGGGGTGAGAAAGTCCCTGGCCATGCTGAGATAGCCCCTGGCAAACTCGGTGAAGAGCTCTAGGTCCACTGAGACCAGGTCCAGGTCAGTCTCGTCTTCCTCGGCAGTGCTGGCCCCGAAACGGATGGCATCGCCGAAGTCATAAAGGGCCGAGCCGGGCATCACTGTATCCAAGTCCAGCACACAGATGCCCTCACCTGTCTCGTCGTCTAGCATAATATTATTCAGCTTGGTGTCATTGTGGGTCACCCGCAGGGGTATCTCACCGGAGGCAATCAAATCCACAATGACGCCGGTGTCAGCTTCCCGCTCCAGCACAAAGGCAATTTCCTGTTTCACCTGGGCAACGCGCCCCTTGGGATCAGCCTCAATCGCCTGAAGCAAATCCTGGAAGCGCCTGCGGGTGTCATGGAAGCTCGGAATGGTTTCCTGGAGCGAGTCCGCAGGGAAGTCCGCAAGCAAAAGCTGAAACTGGCCGAAGGAGCGGCCGGCGTGGTAAAAGTGCACCGGATCTTCCACCTTTTGGTAGGTCCTGGCGCCTTCGATGAAATTGTAGGCCCGCCAGTATTCCCCCTGGGAGCACCGGTAATAGGGTTTCCCGGAGCGGGTTGAAATAACAGTCATCACTTCCCGTTCGGGATCGCCGCCCTGCTCAGTCACCTTCTGCCGGATATGGCTGGTGACTGCTTCGATGTTGGCCATTACCCCGGCAGGATCCCGGAAGACATGGCTGTTAATGCGCTGCAGCACGTAGCGGCGCTTTTTCTCCCCGTCCCTGAACTCAAGAAAGTAAGTATCGTTAATATGCCCGTCGGTGCATACTTCCTCCCCGGCATGTTCGCCCTGAAAGGCAAATTGGGCAATGATCTCAGCTAGATGTTCCATGCTTACCTCCCCATGCCCGCTGCTGCCGCTTCGTCCACCAGNTGTTTGGGCGGCTCGGGAACCTCTTGGTCGCCTTCATTGGTCACAACCACAAAGTCAGGCAGGAACGCCTGGATAAACCGAGTGGCGGTTTCCTGGTCCCTGGGCAGGATCAGGGTGGGATCCTCGTCGAAGGCGGTGATGGTCTTCTGCAGCAAAGCTCGATCCAGACTGGACGGCTTGGCTACAAAGATACGCTCATGGGTAGTGGCGTTCACATTCTCCTCATCGGTAAGGAGCTCTTCATAGAGTTTTTCTCCCGGCCGCATGCCGGTGATTTTGATGTCAATGTCCACATAGGGCTGCAGCCCGGAGAGGCGAATCAAAGTGGTGGCCAAATCCATAATCGACACCGGCTCGCCCATATCCAGCACAAAGATTTCTCCCCGGCTGGCCAAGGCGCCGGCCTGCAGAATCAGCTGCACCGCCTCGGGAATGGTCATAAAATACCGGATCATTTTTGGGTGGGTGACGGTTACCGGCCCCCCCGCAAGGATCTGCCTGCGGAAGAGGGGAATCACACTTCCCCGGCTGCCTAGGACATTCCCGAAGCGCACTGCCACATAGGTTGTGGAGCTGATGGTGTCCAGATACTGGATGATCATTTCCGCGATGCGCTTGGAAGCCCCCATCACGCTGGTGGGATTGACAGCCTTGTCGGTGGAGACCAGCACAAAGCGCTTGGCCTGGTGGCGATGGGCTGCGGCAGCCACCTGGTATGTACCGTAGACATTGTTTTTGATGGACTCCTCTGGGTTTTTCTCCATGAGGGGCACATGCTTATGGGCTGCGGCATGGAACACCACATCGGGCTTGTACTCCGCAAACACAGCTTCAATTGAGCGCCGATCCCGGATATCCTTAACCAAAGGCACAATCTCAACCTTGCTTTTCGCCTTCAGCTCCATTTCAATTTCATAGACATTGTTCTCACAGTTGTCCAAAATCAGCAGTTTCTCCGGCTTCAAAGAGACAATCTGACGGCAGAGCTCTGAGCCGATGGAACCTCCGGCGCCGGTCACCAGAATCACATGCCCGGCGATATAGGCGCTCATGCCGACAATATCCACCTTGACCGGATCCCGGCCCAGAAGGTCTTCAATCTGAACTTCGCGAATCTTGTTCACAGTCACATTGCCTTCAATTAAGTCGAAGACACCCGGCAGGATCTTCACCGTCTTGCCGGTTTGCTGGGCAACGGCGACAATTTCCCGGATCACCTTCCGGGGAACTGACGGCATAGAGATAATGATTTCATCAACTCCGTACCGGTCCACAATGGCAGGCACCTCGTCCTTGGTTCCCAGCACCGGGAAACCTAAGATTCTCTGGCTCTGCTTTTTCGGATCATCGTCCACAAAGCCCACCAGTCTGACCTCGCCCTTGTAATGGTTCCGAAGCTCCCGGGCCACCAGCACCCCGCCGTCGCCGGCGCCGATGATCAGCACGTTCTTGGCGGCGGGCCGGTTAGGCTGCACTGCCGGCAGGACATTGAGGAAGGGAGCCACCAGCCTCCACATAAAGCGGCTTCCCCCCAAAAAGGCAATATTTAAAAACCAGTCCAGAACCACAATGCTGCGGGCCGGCAAAGAGCCGAACCAAAACAGGCACATGGTTACCGCAAAGACGGAACCTACTGAAACCGCGCCGACAATAGCCAGCACCTCGTCAATGGAGGCATAGCGCCAAGCCCGCCTGTAAATGCCGAAAAAGTGGTTGCTGAGTAATCGAATTAAAGTATAAGGCACAAAGGTGGCAACATAAAACTGCCACTGCTCCAGCGGAACATTTTCAAAGCGGATCAGAAGCGAGCCGATAAAGGCCAGATTGGCGAAAACAACATCCAAGAGAATCAAAAAACTTACACGTTTCAAGCGTCCCATACCCATCCCCCACTATTCAACTTGTCCCATTAGAATTCGTGACAAATACTAGAAATCCTGTTACTTCTAGCCTATTCCTTCAAGCTCTCCCGACCCCGGGCGGGATCCTGCCAGACAACCTGCTGAAACCGGCCCTCTGCCGCCAGCTGCCTGTACTGCCCCTCTGCCTCCTGCCGGCAGCTTGGACAGGGCTTCCAGGGCAGAAGAACTGCCGCCGCCACCTGGCGAACCCTGGTCGACTGGGTGTAAACCGCCCGCCAGCCGGGGCAGGCCCGGCAGAGCCGAATATACTCCTGCTGGCTTTCGTAAATATTGTCGGTATCATAGTAAATCTGGCGCCGGCGCTCAAAAAACTCCGCCTCGCCGAAAACTTTCCCCAAGTCCTCTTCAGAGCGTCTCTCCCACAGTTCAGCCACCTCCCCGCAAATTCTCGCCACTTGATCCGTAATTGCTCTGGGCTGGGGCTCCCGGCGCCCATGGGGTTCCTGCACTTTGGAATAATCCAGTCCCGCCAGGGCCAGGAGCAGGCCTACGTTAATGTAGGGCAGGGCGCTTTCGATGGAATAGCCCCCCTCCAGAACCACAATATCCGGGCGGAGCATCTCGGTGAGGCGGGCGTAGCCCTGGGCAGAAAAGCCCATGTTTGTTATGGGGTCGGAAAAGTGGTTGTCCTGCCCCGCTGCATTGATAATCCAGTCGGGCTGCCAATCGCGCAAGATCGGGAGCACAACCCGCTCCATGGCCAGCAGCATCCCTTCGTCCCCGGTTCCCGGAGGCAGAGGAATATTCACAGTCTGGCCGTAGGCGCCGGGCCCTCCCCGTTCTGTGATAAACCCTGTGCCCGGATAGAGGGTGCGCCCGTCCTGGTGCAGGGAGATGTGCAGCACTCCCGGATCGTTGTAAAAGATGTCCTGGGTGCCGTCGCCGTGATGGGCGTCGGTATCTACTATGGCGATTTTCACATCGGGACCGAGGCGGCTCCTGAGGTGATCCACCATAATGGCCTCGTTGTTCAGGGTGCAAAAGCCCCGGGATCCGTGGACAAAGCGGTTGGCATGGTGCCCCGGGGGCCTCAGGAGGGCAAACGAACGCTTGGCCAGCCCGTCAAGGACCAGATCAGCGGCGGCAATCGTTCCCCCCGCGGCAATCCTGTGGGATTCAGTAACAGTCTCCAGGCTGGGCAGCACCACATGGGTGCGGAGGATTTCCTCGTCCGAGGCCAGCCTGGGCCGGTATTCACGGATGGCTGGATGGTCGAAGAGCCCTTCCTCCTGGATCTGATCCCTGGTGTAGAGGAGACGCTCCTGCCTCTCAGGATGATCCGGGCTGATGGCCCAGTCAAAGGCAGGGAAGAAAACCAGTCCTACCTCTGTCACTTTGCTTCACCCCTCACCTTAAAGACTTCCGGCCGGAGCTGGGTCCGTACCAGATGGGTCTGGCCCACGGTGCGAAAACCCCTGACCATCTGGAAGCTCTCTTCTTCCACTATGTAAACTTCACCGGAGGCGTCATAGCCAAGGCTCCCGGCATGCTCTCTGGTTTTTTCCTCCGCCAGCTCCCGGGCTTTCCCCAGATCAAAGAAGAGAGGCCGCTGGATCTCCCCCCGCCAGCCCATCTCCGGCACAGTAACCTTGCCGAGCTGGGTGTCAGCCTGCAGCGTAATGCCTGCGGTGGCCCTGGCTGCCGCCGCGCCGATGGCGTTGGCCCCGGCCCAGTAGGGTACTACCTCCCAGGACAGNTTCATGCTCTCCGCCAATGCCGGAACAAAGACAGGGGCAGGGGCCCCCAGGCCCACAACCGCCCTCGGACGCAAATCAGGGGGATCAAGCACTTCCCGGATGGTATAAAGGGGCATGTTCTCAAGCTCAGCGTAAAACGCCTCCACCGCTTCCCGCAGCTGCCTGAGGAAAGCCTGGAATACCTCTTTGGCTAGAGCGTCTCCATCGATACCCAAAGATTCGCCCCAGGCCTGCCATCCCTGCCGGGCTGCTTCTGCCGAGCCGACCTGGGCCAGGCCCAGGGCAGCTGCCGCATCGGTGGGGGTCAAATGTTCTCCGCCCAGGCAAACCGGCGTACCTGCCCGCTCAGGGCCGATAATGACGCCGCTGGACTTTTCGTATCTGATGCGGCTGTCGCCGCCCAGGCCGAAGGACCGTGCCAGGATCGCGGGAACCAGCGTTCTGTAGCCGGAAATCGTGGCGCCGTCCCTTTCGAAGAGCACTTCGCCGCCCACCACTGCCGCCAGGTCGGTTGTGGTCCCGCCGATATCCACAATCAGGTAATTGGCCTCTGTACACTGGGTCAGGGCTTTCACACCCATAATGCTGGCTGCCGGCCCGGACAGAATTGACTCTATGGGCCGCTCCGCGCAGGCGTCCAGGGTCATCGTTCCCCCGTCGGCCTTCAGGATCAGAATCTCGCCAACGGCTGACCCCTGTACTTCGCGCCAGACGCGCAAAAAATCCAGTTGATGCCTGGCAATTCTGGAGTTCAGATAGGCTGTTACAATTCGCCTGGGGAAATTGGCCCGTCCGGAGAGCCGGTGACCGAGGGTGATAATTCCGTTGTACCACTGGGAGATCTCATCCCTGAGGCGCTGCTCATGGCCGGGGTTGCGCTGGGAGAACTTGCCCACGATGGCTAAAGCCTCCCCTTCTGTGCCTCCGAGGACCTGCTTCAGGCCCCGGACCTGGTCCAGGTTCAAAGGGGCGGCCTCGCGCCCTCTGTGATCTATGTAGCCGTCCAGTTCGATGATGGGAAAAGAAAAATTGAGTGACTTTAAGTTCACACCGGGGCCGGGAACCGCCACAACCTGGGTTGGGGCACCCCGCCCCTCCACAATAAGATTGGTGGACAGCGTGGTGGAAAGGTGCAGTTTCAAGGGTTGGTCTTCTTTGTAATGCTCCAGCACTTTCTCCAGGGCCAAGGCGGTGCTGCCCAGCAGGTCCTTGGGGTCAGTGGGCACTTTGACCAGCGCCTCGACTTCTGCACCGCGCAGCAGCACGGCATCAGTGTTTGTGCCGCCCACATCGATGCCCGCCATGAACGCTGTCACAACCTCCACCCCCTTCAGTTCTAGAGCTTGGGCAGGGGACCGGCCATGCTCCTCAAGTTTGACGCCACGGCATAGGTTTCCCCGTCCTGTACGTAGAGGCTGACCCTCTTGATCAAGCCGATGTTTTTCGCGTAATACTCATAGGTAACGAAATCTTCCACAGCCTGGCTTCTGCTCTTCACCGTCACTACCTCGAAAAAGGTGCCCATGGGCACTGTGACTGTTTCGTCCACAGCCAGGATCTCCCGGCGGAAGCCTTCGTCGTGCCAGGTATGGCCGGGGATCAGCGGAGCCTGCAGCGGGATGAGATTTCTGGCGGTTCCGCTGCCCCGCTCCTCGCGGTAGGCGGCATCCAGCAGGCTCTGGGACTCATAGAACTCCTCTTCGGACCAGATCACCCGCACCTCGTCCCGGCAGCATTCGAAGACCTGTGCCAGGTTGGTGCCGCTAAGATCTTCAATCTGGATAAAACCTGAATCCGCAAAGGTGACCTTGCGGGTAAAAGCGGCATATTCCATCCCTTCCCCGGCGAAAAAGTAGGTCATCCCCGGCAGGGAAGGAAAATAGGCCCGCAGATCCGCTGAGGCAGGCACCGCCTGCACAGCCTCCCCTTGCTCCGCTCCGTCCTCAGGCGGTTCCATCCACCTTAATACCAGAGCGGCTGCCAACACTACAATGATCAGCGAAAAGGTTAATCGCCAACCCTTTGCCTTCATCGGTACACCCTCACTTTATCTTGATGTTTTTCCACTTGCCTGAGTTATAGCGCAGAAGCACCAGGCTGGAACGGAGNACCTGATCGGTAACCAGAGCAANCCAGGCACCGTCGAGGCCCCAGTTGAACTGCCTGATCAAAACCAAGGCCAGGATGGGACGGACCAGCATGACCGTGAGGAAGGTGATCACCATGGTCGCCCTGGTGTCCCCTGCACCCCGCAGGGCGCCGGCCAGAATAAACTGGGAGGACTGGAAGGGCTGGACTAAGGCAACCAGCTTCAAGATCCTTGCCCCCTGGGCAATAATTTCCGGTTCATCTGTGTAGAGGCTGACAATCTGGCGCCCGAAGAAATAGAAGGTTCCAGCAAGAATCAGTGCTGTGATCATGCCCAGCCTCCTGGTATGGTTGCTGTAGCTTTGGGCCATGTCAGGGCGTTTCTTGCCCAGGCTCTGCCCCGCCAGGGAGGTGGCGGAAACTGCAAAGGCCTGTCCNGTCATGAAAGAGAGNGCCTGAATGTTCATGCCGATTTGATGGGTGGCATAGACCACCGTGCCCAGGGAGGCCACCGTCCGGGCATAGACGATGACGCCCGCCCGCATCGCGAGCTGCTCCATCATAGACGGAATGCCGATATAAATGATGTTGCGCATATGGCCCCACCGGATCTTGAACCGCTCTTTGAGCTCAAGGTGCAGGTAGTGATCTCCCTTCAGCACAACAGACAAAGCCATAATGAAAGCGACAAACTGTCCGATAATGGTTGCCAGGGATGCACCTGCCACTTCCAGGCGGGGAAAGCCAAAGTGGCCGTTAATCAANAGGTAGTTGCCCACTACGTTCACCAGGTTGGCCGTCAGATTGTAAATCATGGCCACCCGGGTGTGCCCGACCCCACGCAGGGTGGCGGTAAAGGTGGAAGTTAACGCCAGGGGAACCAGGCCGACCATCTGGATCTTAAGGTAGACTGTTCCGCCGGCCAGCGTTTCGGGATCCGCTGCGCCCATGAAGCGCACCATATCTTCGGCAAAAATGTAGCCAACAATGGATGAGACCAGTGAAAGAATAAAGGTGAGGAAAAGGGCCTGGCGGAGAATCTCATTGGCCTTCTTAGGCTCGCCGGCGCCGCGGTAGCGGGCAACCATGGCGGTGGCACCGACATTCATGGCTATGAACATCGTCATCAGCAGAAACTTCGGCTGGGTGGTCAGGCCCACCGCAGTAATGGCCCAGGCCCCCAGTCCGCCAACCATCATCAGATCCACCATGGAGGTGAGCTGAGTCAGGGTGAGCTCCAGGAGCGACGGCCAGGCGAGGCGGACAATGTCAGAATAAAGCATGGAAGAAGTGATCCCTTCCGGGAGCTTTTTACTGACCCGGCCTTCACCGAGATCTTCAGTTCCGGTTTCTACTAAATCTAGCGCAAGGCGGCGCTGGGCGGTTTCACCCTTGCCCTGCAATTGATCTTGCTGCACTTTTGACATTTTATCGTTCCTTTATACATATAATCTGATTTCTAATACTTTCCCAACTCCTTGCATTTCAAGCTGTTTAATGGGAATCAGCGGGCTGGCCGGTCCGGGAAAAACAGGATCCGCCCTTGCCTCCTGCTTTATATTAATTCCCCAAAAGGGTCCCTGTTCCTCCATGCAATTGCATATTCACCCCTCGAGGGGGGAGACTAAGCGTGGGAGTGATGACCAGATGAAACGTCGACGAGGCATCATGTCGGAACGGCTCAAATATGAGCTCGCCGATGAGCTCGGCTTTTCGCACAAAGTCAAAGACGGGGATTGGGGCAACATCACAACCCGCGAGGCCGGGTCCCTGGTACGGGCTGCCATCGAACGCGCTGAGAAGCAGATGAGTTCGAAGGGATCCGGCCCAGGCTAAAAAAGTGCACCCCATAGCGGGGTGCGCTTTTGTTATCGCGATGATGTGTTGATGTAAACGCCGCTGCGGGGACCGACCCAGCGGTGCTGCACGTGCAGGGTGAGCCTGCCCTGGGGCACTCCCCTTAAGAAAAAGTAGCCGTCCCGATCTGTGTACACAGTCATGCCGGTTCCAACTATGGTCACCTTGGCATCGCTGAGGGGCCTGTAATGTCGATTGGGATTGCGTGCTACCGTGTAGCGAATATACTCGTCATAGGGGTCGTAGGACAGGTAGCCCCAGACCTCCGCCCTGTACCTGGACGCCGGTTCAACCACAATCGGCACATCCAGATTGAGAAAAACCCTTCCCTGGCAGCCCGCCAAAAAAACTGCCAACACCATCAATGCGGCCAATCGCCAGGTCTTCTTCATAAAAAATCCCTCCAGATCCAACCCTTTTTCCATCCTATCAGACTATTCGAGGGAAGGTGCCGGTTTCTTGCTGTCTGCCGGCTTTTTTTCTTTAAGCTACCGGGCCGATCGTGTGGGTTTCATTAATGATTTTGACCGGAAGTGTTATCTGCACCGTCTCTTCATTGTCCTCGATCTGCCTCAGCAGCACCCTGGCCACCTCCTGGCCCAGGCGAAAAACCGGCTGCTGCACCGTGGTCAGAGGCGGCATTAGGTACTGGCCCACCTCNATTCCGTCAAAGCCCATGATGGAAACCTGGCCTGGAACTGCCATGCCGGCTTCGCTCAGGGCCTGCAGGGCTCCGATGGCCATCAGATCATTGCAGGCAAAGATGGCAGTTGCCTCTCCCTTTTCGATCAGGGCAAGGTGTTGGCGCACCGCCTGATAGCCGCCCTGGCGCGTAAAGTCGCCGGGCCAGACCAGCTCTTTTCTGGGTTCAATGCCCAGGGCCGCCAGCCCGTCATAGTAGCCGGCGAGGCGTTTTTCCGTCGAGACCAGCCCCGGCTCGCCGGTGATTGTGGCAATGCGCCTGTGGCCTAAGGAACCTAGAGCAAGCACCGCCTCATAGGCTCCGCCCCGATTGTCCCCATCCACCCAGGACACCTCTTCGTCCACTGTACTGCCTAAAAAGGCAAAGGGCACGCGGGACTGCCTGAGGAGCTCAATGCGGCTGTCCTCCAGGAGGGGCTCGGTTAAAATGATCCCGTCCACCCTGCTGTGGGCAACGAGCTGTTTAATCATCTCCGTCACGTTTTCCCTTTGGGCCTGGGGAAGCAATAGGCTGTAGCCCTGGGCAAAGAGCGTCTCACTCACTCCCTGCAGGTATTCCAGGAAAAAGGGATCTGCCATGGTCCGGGGCGCTTTGGGAAACATCAGGCCAATGGTCTTAGTCCGCCTTCTGGCCAGGTTGCTGGCTACCAGGTGCGGCTGGTAATTGTAGCGCTTGGCCATCTCCAGAATCAGTTCCTTGGTCTCCGGTTTCACCCTGGGATCGTCAGCCAGGGCCCTGGAGACTGTGGCCTTGGAAAAGCCGCACTTTTTGGCCAGCTCAGCCATGGTGATCTTCTTCAGCAATTCCCCCTACCTCTTTCTCCCGTAAGTATAGCGGTTCTTGCGGAGGGCCAGCACGATGGCGGGAACCAGGATGATCTGCAGGATTATGCCTGGCAGCGCGTTCACCAACGCCCCTGCCACAAAGATCTGCCAGGTAAAGGGGTTGCCTGCCAGCCCGTACAGGATGAAGCTGACCATGCCCCACACCACGCGGCCTCCAGCCATGCCAAGAATCAGGCTTACATAGACGAAGGCGTTGTGGCGCGGCAGATGGCGGTAGAACCAGGCGGTCAAAAGGCCGTAGGCCGCCAGCTCAAAGGCCATGGCCACCGCTGTCGGAAAGAGCGGCGGCATCCCAAAGAGGAAACTGCGCAGCAGAGGCAGAATAAAGCCTACCAAAGCTGCCGCGGGACTGCCCAGTACAAAGCCGCCGAGC
>JGI24708J26588_10002796_pt1 | contig 13072 bp, 12 predicted proteins | sample BioPla1DNA2_FD_26588 | JGI IMG/M metagenome (IMG submission 26588) | reverse complement strand
CCGTGAGCAGAAGAAAACTGCCTGTATAGTAGACCGCGTAGTATAAGAACGCCACAGCTCTGCAGCCCCAGTAATGGCCCCGCCGCTCTACCACCAAAAGGCGCATTGCTGAACGAAACTCCTCCAGCCACTTTGCCGGGCGGGATGAGCTCTTTTTGCGGAAAACCCACTGAAAGAAGCGCTCACTGCGCAGGATCAGAAAAAGCAGAGCTAGAATGGCTCCTGCGTACACAACGGCACCAATCTGCATGGCACGGAAGTAATCGGCTAAATCAGAGGGGACGTTGGTGAGCGTAGAAGCCATCACCAGCCCCAGGCAGGCTAGGCTGAACTGCCCTGCCAATCCCCCGGCCATCACTACTGCCGTCGCAGTGGACCCTTTTAATCCTTGCCTGTAGAGGAAATAGACAACCAGCGCGCCGCCGCCCCCTGCAAAGGGGGTGACCAGGGTCAGGAAGTTGGCAGCCCCCAGCAGGATCGCCAGCTGCCACCAGGGGATTGGGTGCCCTGCCGCTCTGGCGAGGAGCCCGATGCGCTGCCCGTCCACAATCCAAGCTCCCAGCACAAAAAAAAGGGCCCCAAAAAAGAAGGGGAGGGGGAACTCCCCCAACTCATGCAGGACAGCCATGGGGTTTGCCATCTTCCAAACAACGATCACTAAAGCTGCCATACTGACCATGAAGGTCAGCGCAATTCCCTTCCAGGGAATGCGCCAATGAAATTTCTCCGGTTTGTCCATTCTTAATACCTCAGCTGTTCAGAATGAGTAATTAAATGTGACTCAGGATAGTATTTCTCCAGAATGCTCAAATAATCATGCCCGGCCTCTGCCATACCCTTTGCCCCCCACTGGCTCATGCCTAAGTTGTGTCCGCTGCCGCCGCCGTAGAGTGTCACTGAACGCAGCGCCCCGCTTGCATCCCTCTCCTGTTCAATAAAGAACAGGGCACTGGGCAGCAGAGCCTGGGGGCCTGCACTGTCGGACACCCTCTTCAGGCTGGAAGGCCTAAGGGAGCGCCTGATGTTTAATTCCCCTTCTATGCATACTTCCCCTTTTGCACCCGACACAATCAGCTGCGTTACCCTGCCAGCCGCGTCCCTGACCGCCACCTGCAGATCGGTGATTTCTCCGAGCGTGAACATTTTTTCCAGTTCATCCCCGGTAAAAGTGCACTTCCATCTGAACCAGGGAGAATTGCCCTCGAGGGCCAAGCCTGACAGATCCTCCCAGGCCTTTTTATCGGCGAGGACCGTCCCGGGAGATGTTGAGAAAAAGTAAGTGGAAGCAATTGTTCCGTCACCTCGGGCCAAAATCTGTCCGGCTGTTTCGTCAATGGCCAGGGAAGCCTTCTCCGCTTCCGGCTGGTTGTTGTACACCTGGGAGTTGGTGCTGTCCGCGACATGAAAGCCAAGATGCCCCTGGCGGGAGTAAATTGCCTGGGCAACGGCGTAGGTTCTGGCGGCAACCGCCTGGGCTTTCAGGGCTTCCAAGGGCCAGCTGTGGGGCATCTCACTGGGCACAACCTGGTAGAGATAGTCCTCCAGGCTGACCTCGTTAATGACCAGGAATGAATCTTCCCCTGAAGCCGTCAGCTCAAACCGCCCCCGGTAGCGGGGATAGAACGTTTTTCCCGTACCCCGTTGGAATGAGTTGATTTGAATCATTCCCTCCGCATCTGCAAAGACATGCAGGCGCTGATCAAACTCCCAGGCTGTTCCCTGCCCGTCTACGGCATGCAGCCTGCCGCTGCGAACAAAGATCCGCACTTCCTCTCCGGAGTCTGCCTGAAAACCTCGGCCTGTGCCCTTCTCTTCAACATACAGCTTGGAGGTAGGGCTGAAGCTAATCTCCCCATGCTCAATCGACATAAATTTATCTGTGCTGATGGCCACGCGCATCGTACGAATATATAGCGGATCATAAACGTCAAAGCGAACGACTTCTCCCTGGAAAAGGCAGGCTGACACCTCCTCAAAGCCCACCTTCACAGCCTCCAGGGGAATGGCTGTCACCTCGTCCTCCCAGTACTGGAAAACCTTAACATCTGCACTTATCGGCAGCCAGCCGTGGTGTTCAAACTCCACCATGGTCTGGGAGATCCTTAGAATCTTGTCAGCCGGCAGCCGCAGAACTTCTTCCCCGCCCCACACATTTGCACTCGCCAAGGATAATGCAAGGAGCACCCACAAAGCTGTATAGCGCTTCATAGCCTACCAGTCTCCCTAGACCGGACATGTTCCTGCTGCACAGCCTCGAGCAGCGACTGATCCGTCAGCAAATCAACAGCGGTATAAGCAAGGGCTTTAGCCGCGACAACTGCTGCCTGCAGTCCCCTCTCGCTCACGCTGGCTTTGGCAAATTCAGGCGTATGGGCAGTCAGGCCCTGGCCAATGCTTAAATACGGGTGAATGGCGGGAACCGCCCGAGAAACATTGCCCATATCGGAAGAACCTCTGCCTTCAGCAAACTCTTCGATGTCCCGAATGCCAAGGCTCTGCAGATTGCGCCCAAACGCGCGGGCCAGCGCCCGGTTGGGCACCATATTGTCAGTGCCGAGCTCAAATTCATGCCAGCGCACTTGGGTTCCGCTCATGAGGGCTGCGCCCTCCGCTATCTTTAACACCTTGGCTGTGACGTCTTTTAGCATACTTCGTTTCGGAGCGCGGATATAAAACCTGGCAGCGGCCCTGGCAGGCACCACATTCGGCGCCTCGCCCCCTGCCGAGATAATCCCGTGAATTCTGACCCCGTCAGGCAAATGTTCCCGCAGGGCGTTGATCCCGTTAAACAGTGCGATTACACCGTCCAAGGCGTTAATGCCCTCCTCAGGAGAATCTGCGGCATGGGCTGCCTTGCCCTTGAACTCAAACTCATAGGCGTCCAGGGCATTGCTGGTGGCCATAAGGAGGTTCTCCGAGGCAGGATGGAACATCATGGCTGCGTCCACATCAGCAAAGAAGCCGGAGTTTGCCAAGATTACCTTGCCGCTTCCCGTCTCTTCCGCCGGTGTGCCCAGGACTGTGAGTTTTCCGCCGAGCTGTCCCATAAAAGGGGCCAGGCCCAGGGCTGCCCCAACACTGGCTGCCCCGATCAAGTTGTGGCCGCAGGCATGGCCGAGCTCCGGCAAGGCATCATACTCACAGAGCAAGGCTATGTTGGGGCGACCCTGGCCCAGCACCCCGCAAAAGGCTGTTTCCAGCCCGGCTATGCTCTGGGTGACTTGAAAACCAGCCTCTTTGAGGGCACCGCTTAACAGGCGAGCGGCTTTGACTTCTGCAAATCCCAGTTCAGGGTTGTTCCCAATTTCCAATGCCGTTTCTTCCAGCCAAGCTCGCCTGGCGTCGATTTCTAGACCAACCTGGTGCTTCCAGTTCACACAATCACCCTCTGCTGCTTAGCGTGTCAATCTGCGATGCTCCTTGAACATACACCTGTCCTCAACATAAAGCAGTCCTTTCTCCCTAACCAGCTCCTCCGCTTCTGAACTAGTAATCCCTTCCTGCAGCCAAATGCCCCTGACGTCATCCCTGGTCAGGGCTTGTTTAACCACAGGCAGTGCTTCTGCAGAAGGACGGAAGATAACAACTAAGTCTACAGGCTCCTCAACCTCAGCAATACTGCCGTACACTTTCTCCCCTAGAAGTTCCTCGCCTCCGTACGGATTGACCGGGTAGATCTTATAGCCGTGATGCTGGAGGTAACGGGGGACACTGTGGGCGGCTTTGGCTGGATCTTTGCTCAGCCCCACCACCGCAACTCGCTTGAGCTGTAATGCTCTTTCCACATCAGTTTGCATTGCTCTTCTCCTTTCCCTGTCCTCGCAAGGATTAAATGTGATATAATGGACGCAATGTTATCCAAAGGAGCCTGAACGTTGCCTAAGACCTGTTTAGTACTGGACTGCTTTTCTTTAGTATACCGCGCTTTTTTCGGATTACCAAGGACAATTAAACGGCAGGACGGCCAAGTAATCAATGCAGTACTTGGCTTTTACAATGCCGTTACGGGATTAATGGAGCAGTTTCGCCCAGATTATTTATTTGTCGCCTCGGATCATCCGAGCCCTACCTTCCGCCACGAGCTTTTTCCTGACTATAAAGCGCAAAGACCCCCGATGCCTGAGGAACTGAGAAGCCAGCTTCCCCTCATCGAGGATGTGATCCAAAGCCTCGGCGCTCCCCTGGTTCGCCTGGAAGGCTATGAGGCAGATGATGTCATGGGAACCATTGCCCGGCACACGCCTGATGATACCCACTGCTATATAGTCAGTACAGATCGTGACACCCTGCAGCTTGTTTCAGAAGATGTCACCGTTATCGCTCCCAACAGCAAAGCCAATAAGGTGTTCACGCCGGAGATTGTCACCCATGATATGGGCGTGCCGCCGGAGCGTATTCCAGACCTCAAGGCTCTGATGGGCGATTCCAGCGACAACATCCCCGGAATTCCCCTGGTGGGTCCCAAAACAGCCAAGCGCTGGCTGAGCCTTTACCACTCCCTGGACGGAGTGCTGGAAAACGCCCACCTTCTGCCGGGCAAGGCAGGGAAAAACCTGATGGAAGGCAAGGAAGACGCCCTGCTGTACAAAAAGCTGGCGACTATTGAGCAAAACGTACCTGCCTATTGCTGCTGGATGGCTGGGCGCATCGCATTCGACGAAAGGCAGGTACGGCAAACCTTGGAATCTATAGGTATTAGGGCTTCTATTCCCCAGATTGATCAATGAATTTCCTCATCATCGCGCTCAGCACTGCCCTCCGGCGCGCTGCGACAGGATTTCAGCCGCCTTATGCAGCACCTTTTGCGAACGGTGCCGATCCACAACCGCTACCGCGACAGCTAAAGTGTCAATTAGGGTCAGCTGGGCAACTCGGGAAGAGATGCCGCATTGGGTAAAGAGGCTGCCGTCTGAACAGGTCAACAGGGCAATATCAGCTGTTTTTGCCAGCCTAGAAGCTGCGTGGTCGGTGATGGCAATCGTTAAGGCCCCGCATTCCTTTGCGGTATTCACTGCATCAATAATTTCCCTCGTTTCCCCTGTGCGGGATAGTCCAACCGCCACATCGCCCTGCTGCAGAAGGACGGCCCGGGCAATCTGCATGTGGGTATCCACAAACGCGCTGGCCCGACGACCAATGCGGGAGAACTTCTGCTCGCCGTCAAGAGCCGAGATGCTCGACGCCCCGAGCCCGTAGAAGTGAATCTCCCTGGCCTTCGCCAACGCCTTCACCGCTGCATCGAGGGCAGCCACATCCAGCACATGGGTAGTGTCATGGAGGGCGCGGATGCTGGCATCAAAGACTTTCTCTTTAATAGTGCGGATATCATCATCCGGCTTCACTTCTCCTGCGACCAGGCTGTGTTTTTCCACCACATCCTGAGCCAGGAGAATTTTAAATTCCTGAAAACCCTTATAGCCCAGGCGCTTGCAGAACTTCACCACGGTGGCATCGCTGACCTCGGATTCTTTGGCCAGCTCAGTGATGGAAAGATACACCACATGGCTGGGATTGCGCAGCACAGTATCGGCCACCCTGCGTTCGGCCGGCTTTAGGGTCGGATATAAACTTCTTATATGCAACAGCGTATTGGCTCTTTGACTCAAAAAATCTCCCCCTTAGACACTCTAATCCCCACTCAAGGAACCAATAGATACCATATTTACCATACTTTAGGAAATAGGACTCTTTATTAATTCGCAATTCTACCAGAGTATCCTTCCTAATCATTACTATTCTTTTGGACTCGCACTTTTTTTACATTAATTAGTCCCTATTCTGAATTTTGTTGACAATTCGTTCTCTAGCGGCTAAACTAGAGTAGTAAGAGGAGATGATGACTTTCTGGTTAGCACTGTTCTCTCACCTGATCAGATCCCTGCAGTCCGAACAAAACGGCAAGCACCAGGGCTTGGTCGCTGAGCCGACGCCTTGGAGCTGCGGATCCCTGGCTGCAGCCGTTGTCCTTGCCCTGGCAGGATTCGAAACAGANCCCCGTTTTGCTGCGGCGAGCGAAAGTGACGCTGCTGCCCTGCAAGACCTGGCCNTTTACTTTCANACCAGGGGCATTAAGGCCGTAGTCTGCAGCCTTAACCGGGAGCAGGTGCTCCTTTTCTTCCGCCGCTTTGCAAATCGCCCCCTCCTGGCCCAAGGTATCCCCGGCCAGGGAGGCTTTGCCGCNCTCCTGGGATNTGTGGAAGGCTTTCTGATCGCGGCAGATCCGGCCACAGGGGTCCGGGCCGTCCCTCCGCAGGACCTTTTTGCTGGTTTCAGCGGTTTTGCTGTGTACTTTCCCCAACTGGAAGCCCTGTCCACGGTGGCCAAAATTCTGGCATGCACAGAGCGGCGGCTGAGACTTCTGCGGCAGCCGTGCTAAGGGGGAAATGAAAGGTGGACCCAGTGGCCCACCTTGCCAGGCATTAAACTCTTCCCTATAGTGCTGTATCCGCTAAGTGCTCAAGTTCTCCCAGGAGCTGTTCAAAAACGCCCATAGCCTGAACGATAGGATCCGGCCTGCTCATATCCACTCCCGCCCTTTGCAGAAGGTTAATGGGATAGTCAGAGCCGCCGCTGCCTAAGAAGTCCAAATAACGTTTGACCGCAGGTTCACCCTCGTCTAATATCTGCTGCGAAAGTGAAATTGCTGCGGAGAAGCCCGTGGCATACTTGTAAACGTAGAAAGGACGGTAGAAGTGGGGGATCCTGGCCCACTCCATGCTGATGGCCTCGTCAACCACAATGTCTTCGCCGAAGTATTTCTTGTTCAACTCATAATAGATCTCAGAGAGTTTTTCGGCGGTGAGCTGTTCTCCTTCCCCGACTTTTCCGTGGACAATCATTTCAAACTCGGCAAACATGGTCTGCCTGAAGACTGTTCCTCTAAACTGCTCCAGGAAATGGTTCAACAGATAGGCCTTCTTCTTGGGGTCCTCCGTCTTCTTCAGAAGATCATCCATGAGCAGAGCTTCATTGAGTGTGGAAGCCACTTCGGCCACAAAAATGGTGTAACCCGAATTTACGAACTCCTGATGTTTGTTGGAGTAGTAGGTGTGCATCGCATGCCCAAGTTCATGGGCCAGGGTGAAGACGTCGTTGAGCGTACCCTGGTAGTTCAAAAGCACATATGGATGCACTCCGTATGTCCCCCAGGAATAAGCACCGCTTGTCTTGCCCCGGTTTTCCAGCCAGTCGATCCACCCTTCGGTGAAGCTGGCCTCCATATCCTTGACATACTCAGGTCCCAAGGCGTTCAGACCCTCCCGGACCATCTCCACAGCTTCTTCCCTGGAAACCTCCACATCCTGATCCGCCACCATCGGTACATATAAATCATACATATGCAGCTCATCCAGGCCTAGGAGCTTCTTGCGCAAACGCACATAGCGGTACATGAGGGGCAGATGATCGTGGACAGAGTTGATCAAATTGCGGTAGACCTCGGGATCCACATTGTCCTCATGCAAAGCAGCTTCCAAAGACGAATTGTACTTGCGTGCTCTGGCGAAATAGAGCTCCTTTTTCAGCGCAGAGTTGTAGGTTGCGCCCAAAGTGTTCTTCCAGGCGGTATAGGTCTTGTACAGAGCGTCAAAGGCTCCCTTGCGCACCTCGCGGTTTGGCGATTCCAGGAATTGAATGTAGCGTCCGTGGGTCAGTTCAACCATTTCCCCCGCGTCGTTTTTGACTTCGGGAAACTTGAGGTCGGCGTTGTTAAACATAGTAAAGATGTTTCTCGGGGCCTGTGCCATCTCGCCGGCGGCAGCCAGGAGCTGCTCCTGTTCCGCAGGGAGTGTATGGGCCTTTTTGCGCAGGATGTTCTCAAGATAGTGCTCGTAGAGTTCAAGCCCAGGGGTGTTTCTAATCCATTCCCGCACAGTTTCCGGCTCAAGGCTGAGGATCTCCGGCACGAAGAAGGACTGGACTGCGTTCAGCTCCACCGCAGCAGCCATGGCACTGGCAGCATAGCCCTGGTACAAAGAATTGGCGTTGTCTTCATCCCTCCGCATATGGGAATAGGTAATCAGGCGGTCCGCCAGCAAACCGACCTCGTCCTGCAGCTGCAGGGCCTTCAGCAGATTCTCGCCCGATGTCAGCGTGCCTTTAACGGCAAGGATCCGGTCCTTGCTGTCTTTCAGCTTCTCCAAATCTTCTTCAAAGGCCGAGTCAGCGGCATAGATGTCTTCCAGGCGCCACTTTAACTCAGAGGATATCTGGTCACGTCGTTGAAGTTGTCCCATCATGTCACTCCTATACTTTTTTGGTTCTGCTTGTATCATTTCTCCTTTTCGCAAAACTCTCCTTTAGATAAAGCCAAAAACAGGATCATTGCCCTTTGTGTGGAAATAGTTAACCCGAGGTGAGGAAATGAGCATGGAAGAGGTCTTTGTTCTGGATATCGGCACCCGCACCATCGCAGGCCTGGTCATGGCCGCAACAGATGAAGGGTTTGAAATTAAAGAGGCCCGTCTGCTCCAGCAGCTGCCTGGGGCGATGGCAGACGGACAGATCCATCACATCGGCTCGGTAGCCCGCACCATTCGCAAGATCAAGGAAGAACTGGAATCAGCCTGCGGATACAGCTTCCGGAGCGCTGCAGTAGCTGCTGCCGGGCGCTCGCTGCTCACTGAAACGGGAAGCAGCAGCTTTGATCTGCTGCCCACTCAGCGCCTGACGGCAGATCAAGTCAGGGCGCTGGAACTTGATGCTGTGCGCAACGCGGTGGAGAAACTCTCTACTGACAGCGCTGCAGGCGTGATGCACAGCTTCCTGTGCGTCGGCTACAGTGTGATTCAATACTACTTAGACGGCGAGCCCATCGGATCGCTCCAGGGCCATCAGGGCCGCCATGCCCAGGCAGAGGTAATTGCCACCTTCCTGCCGCGGATTGTCGTGGACTCGCTGGGCACAGCGTTGAGTGAAGCAGACTTGACTATGGACACGCTCACCCTTGAACCCATCGCGGCGATGCATGTGGTTGTCCCGCCAACCATGCGCATGCTCAATATTGCCTTGGTTGACGTCGGTGCAGGGACATCCGACCTGGCCGTTTCCGCTGACGGAACGGTGAAAGGCTACGGCATGGTGGCCTATGCCGGCGATGCCATTACCAAGGGCCTGGCGGATCACTTTCTGCTGGATTTCAAAGTCGCGGAGAAGGTCAAGGTGGAACTTAGACCGGACGAAATCTCCACCTGCCAGGATGTCTTCGGCAACACCCTGCATCTGGCTTACGAAGATGTACTGGCGGTGATCAAGCCCCGGGTTGAGATTCTGGCGGAAAAGATCGCCCAGGAGATCATTAAGCTGAACGGCGGGCCGCCCAAAGGAGCCATTTTAATCGGCGGAGGCAGCAGGGTGCCTGGCTTTGCTGAGCTCCTGGCCAAACACCTGGAGCTGCCTGAAAACCTGGTGCGCATCAGGGACAGGAGCAGCCTCGAGATCGTGCAGGGCTTCCCCCATTTTAACGGCCCTGAAGCTATTACACCCATTGGCATCGGCTGCGCCCACTTAGACAGGCTCGCCATGGAACTGATTCATGTCACCGTCAATGGGAGCCACCTCCAGTTTCTGAATATGGCCTCCTCAACAGTGGGCGAAGCCCTGCTGCACGCAGGCCTGGATCCTGCGGAGCTGGTCGGCCGTCCTGGACCCGCCTTCACAGTGGAGCTCAACGGCCGCTGCATTACCCTGCCTGGAACTTTAGGAGAACCGGCAGTTATTCAAAAAAACGGTGAGCCCTGCGAACTGAGCGCGCCCCTTGCAGACGGCGATCAGCTGGTTGTACGGGCCGGCAGGCCCGGAAGTGAACCCAGAATCACCCTAGGTGAACTGATCGATGAAAAAGCGCACTCCTTTTCCCTGAGCCTCAACGGCAAGCAGCTGGAAGTGAAGGCTGCCGCCCTGGTCAACGGGGAATCGGAGCATTTCGACTACATTTTAAAAGATCGGGACAAAGTAATCCTCAAACCTGTCACCGATTTCCGAGATCTCTTCAAGGAACTGGGGGTCCCCTTGGAACAGGAGATACCCTTTTACTTAAACGGCGAAGCCAGGATCGCAGTGGAGAAGCTTGAGCTTCTGATCAACGGCAGCAGGGAATCTTTAAGGACCCCCCTGCGCTCAGGTCTGGAGGTCCGCTACTTCCGCAAGCCCTGCCTGCTGAGGGATCAGATTCCTGCACCCAAGGAAGGGGCGCCCCAGATTACGGTAAGCGTCAACGGGCAGAGCATCCAGCTCACCCGCAAGGAACCGGTTCCATTGGTCAACGGCCAGGAGGTTTCCCTGGACTATGAGCTGAAACCCTATGATCGCATCGAGTACAGCCCCGGGGCAGACAATATCCTGGAGGCTTACATCGTCACCGACATCTTCCGGGACTTTGAACCCGATGAGGTGTTTTCCAAGAAGGGAGGAACCATCCTGGTCAACGGCGAAACTGCCGGCTTTACCACCCCGATTAAGCATGGGGACACCATCGAGCTGATCCCCTACGGGGCGGAAATTGCAAATTCGGGGATGCCTGAGGAGTAAGGGGCCAGTTCATACAGGCCGAAACAGATCACTGCATGGTTTTCTGTTAAGTAAAAGCCCTGGTCCTCTAGGAACTGATCTGCGCTGAATGTGCTTTCGAAAAACAGGTCGCGCTGTTCCCAGATTTGCTCGGCAATCGCCGCGGCCGCACGCTCGATTTCGGCGTCGGTGTCAAAGATATCTCCAAAGCCAATCGACCGGCCATTGGTCAAGTCGATGTTGATATACTGGTAATAGGTCATGCCGTGGGCTCCGCCTGTGTAGACATAGTTGACCGCAGCTATGCTGAGCAGACCTCCCTGGTTGAGCTTGACCTCAAAGTCGAGGAACCCCACATAGGGCTGGGGACGATACCCGTTATCCTCGATTTCCAAAGCCTCAGCCGCAATGTCCTTCAGCCAGGACACATACTCAGCCAGCTGTTCACGCATTCTTTGGTTGAACTCTTCCTGCCAGCCGGCATCCAAAGCTCCCGCAATCTGAGGAATCTTGGCCGCGATGGTCAGCCCTGGACCCTCATACTCGTAGAGGTGTTCATAGACCACAACGGAGTTGGGAAAACCCTGAGCCATGCGCTGCCAGTAAGAGTTTGCCGCGGACGCTGGGACCAAGCAGGCAAGCAGGAAAACAACCAGTGCCGACGCAGTAATGATCAAGCCTGTTCTTTTCATGAGAATACCTCCTGGACTAGATAATAGCTAGTCATGTCCTAAAGAACCCAGACTTCGGTCTGGGTTCTTCGATTATAGCCTATTTAAACTGGATCTCTGCCTTGTCTTCAGTGGGATTGTCGCCTGTGATTCTGACAATCAATTCATATTTTTTGCCCTTCCAGTTGTCGTTATAATACTTGGTGAACTCGTCTTCCAAAGCTTCCTGATAGGCTTCGTCATCAACAGGAACATCAATGGGAAGGTCAGTATCGGGATCAAAGTCAAACAAGTCCTTGAGGGAAATGTCCGGGACGTCTTCCTCAAGTTGCTTACCAGGCACTATAGGCGTGGGCTCTTTGATTGTCTTTGTCTTGGCAAAGACCTCGTCGCCGTTTTCATCCCTTACCTCTACCTGGACAGCTTCAATGTAGTAGCTAAAGCTAAACCCGGACGTCCTCAGCTCCAGCTTAGTGCCGGTGATGACAAAATCATTTCAAGCAGTTCTTCAGCCGTCAAAACTATGGGGTTCGGCTGGATGCGGACGTTCACTTTTGCAGCCAAACAGCCTGTGAGAAGTACAGCAAGTGCAACTAAACTAAGGATAAAGCTCAATCTTTTCATAATCCCGACCTCCTTTTTTGCTTGAGGTTTGTATTCTTCCCTTTATTTCATTTACCTGCCGGCTTGAGAAATTTTTTACAGACAAGAGGCACGAACTGCCCTAACCTGACACAAAAAGGAGACTGCCAAGATATTTCTGGCAATCCCCCTTGCACCTTTCGAAAAAACGGCTGCTCAACTACGACTCTACATTTGAGTTTTGGTGCAACTCTAAGATCTCCTCCGCTGCTGTTTCATCGGTAATCAACACATTCACGTAACCGGCAGAGCAAGCAGCGATGATGCCCGGCGCTTTCTCCCTTCCGCCTGCTACCGCAATGGAGTAGGGCTTATCCCGCAACTTGTCCAGTTCCAAACCAATCGTACGCGCGTCCAGGTCCGGATTGCAAATTTGTCCGGTAATATCGAAGTAGCGGGAACAGATGTCGCCCACTGCTCCCTTTTTCTGCAGACTTACAATATCTTCAGCCGTAAAGTACCCTGCCTCAACCAACACTGAATTGGTAGTGGGAACCCCAATACTGAAAACGAATATGTTAGNCACGTCTAACATGNCGAAAATTTCCTTGGTAAAACTCTCCCTTTTCAACAGGTCTGCTACATGTTTGTCATCTACAATCGCTGGTACTGGCAGGGTATATGACGTAGCATTGTATGCCTTGCTCAATAGAGACAAGATTTCCGTGCCGTTGTTCTTGGAGCTGTACCTGCCAACCGCGCCGTTGCTTTGGACAAACTTCACCCCGCGGATCCGTTTCATGGGCCTTGCCCTAAGAGCGACTTCATACATGGTAGTTCCCCATGAGACTCCGATGATGTCGTCATTGCGCATAATGCTTTCCAGGTACCTTGCTGCCCGTTCGCCAATCCGCTCCTTTATCGCTTGAGGGTTGGATTTTAGACTGGGACAGACAATTGCCTTCTTTAGGTTGAACAACTGCTCCAAAGCTATCTCCAGTTCTGAAGCTTCTCCGAAAGGATTTCTCACGGTAATCTGAACAATCCCCTCTTCCTCTGCTTCTTTCAGCAGACGGGAGACGGTTGGTCGGGAAAGATTCATGAACGCAGCAATTTCTTGCTGCGTATAATGACATTCATAATATAGTTGTGAAGCTTTAACCATTTGCTTGACTCGCTTAATGTCTTGCATCTTTAACCCGCCTAACTAACTGATGCCAGGTATTTGCAGTAATGTTTGCACCCTATTATACAATAATGATATCCTTCGGACAAGCATCTAGTAATCACCGTCTCCCTGGGGACAACAGCCT
>JGI24708J26588_10002795_pt1 | contig 13076 bp, 9 predicted proteins | sample BioPla1DNA2_FD_26588 | JGI IMG/M metagenome (IMG submission 26588) | reverse complement strand
GGCTTAGAAGTGGCTGGTATGTGTAATTTAGATGCCATCGACCAAGCCGGAGAAGGACTAAAGGCGGTATGCCAAGCTCTACAAATACCTCCGGTACTCAGTTTTGGTACCTGTACGGATACAGGTAGAATCTCCATGTTGGTAACAGCCTTAGCGGATCATCTTGATGTGGACATCTCTGATCTACCCATAGCGGTAACAGCACCAGAATGGATGGAGCAGAAGGCCACCATTGATGGAATATTTGCTGTAGCCTATGGAGCTTATACCCATCTTTCCCCTACCCCATTTATCACCGGTGCACCTAATCTGGTAAAATTGCTTACGGAGGATGTGGAAGATATGACCGGGGGTAAGATAGCCCTAGGAGATGATCCTATTCAGGTAGCCACGGATATTGAAGCTCATATTATTAGTAAGAGAAAGAAAATGGGTCTTAAGGTGTAATTTTTATGGGTATTTATATAGTTAGTTTTATATTAAAACTCCCAAGCAATCACCGGTGGGATTTTTAATTCTCACGGGAGATTGCTTGGGAGTTTAAGAATTAATCTTTAATTAAACCTTTAAAATTATCACTGAATTTCATATCACCATTGGAATAAATCCATAAAGCCTCCACTCCTTCGAAGGTCTCAATTAATGCTTTTCCTTCTTCATAGGGTAGATTAAAAACCGCCGTAGAAAGGGCATCGGCAAGACCAGAATCCTCACAGACAATAGAAACCGCTGCAAAATATTCTGCAGGCATTAAAGTGGAAGGATCTATAATATGATGATATCGTTTACCATTAACCGTATAATAACGTTCGTAATCTCCACTGGCAACCAAGGATAAATCGGAGAGGGATAAAATAAATATATTTTTTTGTTCCGAAGATTTGTCTGGATTTTGTATCCCTACACTCCAAGGCTCTTTTACATCCGGTTTTATTCCAACAGAGCGTACATTCCCCCCAACACTTAGGAGAAAATTCTCATAGCCCTCATGCAGTGCAATTTCTACTACTTGTTCTGTTGCATAACCCTTTGCTATGGCACCTACATCAAGGCGAAGCAAAGGATCTGCCAGATATACGGTAGATTCTTCCTCATCAATAATAACATCTTCGATATTGGTGTGTTGGTTTGCCGCTTCTAGCTCAGCCATAGGTGGAAGCTGAGAGTCCTCGGGATTTTCCACTCCATCACTTCGGTAATCATGCCAAATTTCAAGAACGGCGCCCATGGCGATATTTACCTTGCCATTGGTCTTTGCATACATTTCTTTAGAGTATAGAAGCAAGTCAATAATCCTAGAATCCACCTTTACTGGTTCCTTACCTGCCCTATCATTAATGGTTTTTATATTATTAATCCCTGGGTAGCTATTGTATTTATCGTATAGCTGATGGTATTCTTCAAGGTTATCATATAAGAACTGGGCAAATTCCTTGAACTCTTTTTCACTATGGGCATAGCCTACGATTTCGGTGATAGTATTAAATAATATAAGAAAGCTAGCCTGATGTTTTTTTGGTTGAAATAGGCTGCATGACACTATATTCATCATGATAATTACAGTAAAAATCATACTGAAAGATCTTTTTAACCAAGTAATAAAAATCAACCCCTATTTTGATTTTACTATAGATAAGATTATCAATATCTTACCACATCATAGTCTTATAAATACATATAAATATTATGGTTTTTATCTAAATTTTAATTTAAAGATAAGATTGTTGTTTAAAGATAAGATGGCTTTTTAAGATTAGATCCTTGGCAGTTAATATAAAATAAAAAAGGAGTGACCCCAAGGCCTTACGACCTTTTAGCCACCCCACATGTTTAAAATTATTATTTTGCAGTAGCACCAGCTTTATCTACAACAGTAATGAAATCAGAGATGTTAATTGTTACTGAGCTTGTTAGATCTTCAGAAGTAGCATAGCCACCATCCAATGCAATTCCCTTAACTTCAGCAACTGTTTTACCTTTGATGTAATCTGCGAAAGCTTTTGCTTGCTCAAACCATTCTTTCCCAATTGGAGAAGTACCTTTCATATTGTATCCATCACCAAGTTCGGTTTTTGTCTTAATATCTTCAGCGATGTTAGTAATCTTACCTTCTACTGAGAAATTAACATTTGCCTGAGAAGCATCAATAATACTACTTGTTATTTTACCCTTAGAGTCAACTGTGATAGCACCATAATGGGTATATGCTTGTGCTAAACCGTCTTTTTCACCTGCGTTTGCAGATTTTCCCAGGTTGGATATAATACCTAAACCAAGTTTGTCATTTGCACTTGCGCCTAAATCTTGAGCATTGTTTACTGCTTTTTCAATTGCATTTAGGATTTCACCAATATTCATGGTTACAGAGCTAGTTAAGTCTGCATCTGTAGGATATCCGCCATCTAGTGCAATCTTTTTAACATCTTCAAGTTTTTTACCAGTTACGTAATCAGCTAATGCATTTGCTTGCTCGAACCATTCCTTACCAATANCGGATGCACCCTTCATGTTATATGCATCACCTAGTTCATGTTTGGAAACATATTCTTGAGCAAAATCAGTAGTAATTTCGCCAGCTGTGTTGAAGTTAACTTTTGTCTGAACAACATCAATCACAATGTTTTTGATAACACCTTTGCTATCAACAAGTACTGCTACTGCAGTGGAATCTGCTTGAGCCAAACCATCAGCTTCAGCGGTTGCATCTTTTGATTTATCGGATATGCTTGTAATAACTGCTAAACCAGTTTTTACTTTTTCATCCGATGAAGAGCACGCCGTAAATAATGTCATTACCATTACTAGGCTTAATGTAAGTGCTAAAATCTTCTTCATAATAATTATCCTCCATTTGTTAAAAAAATAACCTACTTAGCATATAAATAGTATCATATAATAACATTTCCGTCAATCATTTTTTGTTAAAAAAGAAACAATAATAACCATAATACAATAAAGGCCATTTTTCTACCCTTCTTTCGGGAATTTTTTATAAATATAATGATATACCAATAAAATCTGAATATACATATAGGAGAGTGTAGTAATACATAATATGGGGGCGGTAATCATGCCGAAAATAATTGTTATAGGTGGTGGATGGGCTGGATGTGCAGCAGCGTTGGCGGCGGCTAAGGCAGGTTCTGAAGTTACCCTAATCGAAAAGACAGATATGTTATTGGGAACAGGACTAGTAGGAGGAATCATGAGAAATAACGGTAGGTTTACTGCTACCGAGGAGATGATAGCTTTAGGGGGAGGAGATTTATTTGAATTGTGTGATCGAACATCCAGACATAAAAATATAAATTTCCCTGGGCATGAGCATGCAAGTCTNTATGATATTTTGACTACTCCAGTTGAGGTTTTACAATTTATCTACAAATTGGGTGTCAACATACAATTCGAGTCAAGAGTAACAAAAATCCATAAAGAAGCTGGAAAGATTCTAGCGGTAGAGGATCAGGATGGAAAGAAGTACTGGGGTGATGCCTTTGTCGATGCAACTGGTACTGCGGGGCCAATGAATCATTGTAGGAAATATGGAAATGGTTGTGCCATGTGTATTCTTCGCTGCCCCAGTTATGGTGGTAGAATCAGCATCACTAGCTTAGCTGGAATTAATGAGATGGTTGGAAAAAAAGAAAACGGTAGTATTGGCGCCATGAGTGGCTCTTGTAAGATCTGTAAAGATTCACTATCAAAAGAAATTCAAAAGATTCTTGATGATTCCGGAGTAGCCATTGTTAATATACCGGAGGAACTAAAGGAAGATCACTTAGAAATAAAGGCCTGTCAGCAATATGCCATGAAAGAATTTAAGGATAATGTGATTCTATTAGACACAGGACATGCAAAACTTATGGCTCCATTTTATAGCNTGGATCGTCTGAGAAAAATACCCGGGTTTGAAAATGCCAGATATGAAGATCCCTATGCNGCAGGAAAAGGCAATTCCATTCGTTTTCTCGGTATTTCTCCTCATGACAATAGTCTAAAAGTGACTGGCTTAGATAATCTATTTTGTGCGGGTGAAAAAATCGGCCCCTTTATTGGACATACAGAGGCTATTGTTACTGGAACATTGGCTGGACATAATGCTGCCAGATCTGCCTTTGGGCTAGATGCACTAGAGCTACCTAAGGAATTAGCGGTTGGTGACGCCATAGCTTATATCGGGGAAGAAATCAATACCGGAAAAGGATTATACAAAAAATATACCTTCTCCGGTTCCATCTACTTTGAACGAATGAAGGAAAAAAAGTTGTATAGTACGGATATATCAGAAGTTCGGGAAAGGGTTTTCAAGCTGGGATATGAGAATGTATTTAATAAGAAACTTGCAAAACAAAGATAAAATCATGGTTTGACTGCCATAATGTCAGACAGCCTAACCATGATTTTGNTNCATAAGTTTATCTTTAGAGGACAGGTAGAAATGGCATGTTAATAATTTCAAGGGGATTGATGTTTCAATATATTACTGTGGTGAATACATACCTTTACTTTTCATGTAGGCGAAAATAGCCTCACCATGTTTTTGCTCTTCTTTTTGAATATGATTTAGGACATCCCTAACCTGAGCATTCTGGAATTCAAAGATTGCAGTATCATAAGTACCGGATACATATTTTTCAGTCATCAGCATATCGGTACATAAATCCTTATCGGATGCATTATAGTTGCAGTTTCCAGAACTTTTCATATCAATGGTATTTTGTTGTTCGCTTACAGAGGATTGAGGGGGTTGTTGTGGCTGTTGCTGGGGTTGTTGTCCACCAGCCATGGAAGGAATTTTTCCATTTAATAATTGATTTATGGTCTGTAAATGTTCTTTTTCCTTTTCCCCGTTACTACGAAAGATTGCCTTAAGTTGGTCATCGCAGGCTAGCTTGGCGTAGTTTTCATATTTAAGAATACATTGTTCTTCGTGGTTTTTTTGATCTTCAAGTAAATATCTTTCCTTTGTTGATAAATTGAGATTTGTAATCATGATTAACACCTCCGAAAATAGTATCCTCAATAATTCATATTTTATCCATAGAAGTACAAGAAGGGTTTAAAAAAGGCTATTACATAACCCAATATGGTTATGAATAGCCTAAATAATCTAGTAATTACTCTACTGTTAAATCGATTTGAATACGATTTTCATAAGCTTTTTTAATAGCAGCTATGATATCACCATGAGGATCTTTAAGACTCATAGTAGCACCAGAAACCACATCAGCAAGCATGGTTTTCTCTTCTTCGGAAAGGGCATCATACTTAGCCTTATCATCTTCATTGGAAGAGTCCGCCTTTAAGGGTCTACCATTCACATCAGAAGTGTATTTTTCAAACCAATCTTCCACTTCCTCAACGGTCATACCAATAAATGTTTCCTGAAATTTGTCCATCTGGGAAGCCCAAGATCCAGTACCCATTTTGTAAGACTCGCCTCTTTGTCTCTTGGTTACCCAGCCTGCTAATTCAGCAGCAAAATTATCTTCTGTGTCTTCTGTTTTTCCATCAACGGTTCCATCATGATTTTCATCATAGTTATAACCACCTTGTCCAGGGAAACCACTAAATTGAGGCATTCCCTCACCGTCATAGTTTGGTGTTGCAACTTCAAGAATATCCACATAAAGAGATAGAATTCTGCCTTCTTCATCAAATAAAGCGTTAGCAAATACTTCATTGAAGCTGTATACAGGAACTTCCTGATCATCAGCACCGGGACCAATACGAGGGGTATTTACAAAGGCGGTTCCTTTGGAAGCAGCTTTCTTTACATCAAGGGGTACCCTATTTTCATAAGAGTTTTTAATAGCAGCTATGATATCACCATGAGAATCTTTAAGACTCATAGTAGCACCAGAAACCACATCAGCAAGCATAGTTTTCTCTTCTTCGGAAAGGGCATCATACTTAGCCTTATCATCTTCATTGGAAGAGTCCGCCTTTAAGGGTCTACCATTCACATCGGAAGTGTATTTTTCAAACCAATCTTCCACTTCCTCAACGGTCATACCAACAAAAGTCTCCTGGAATTTGTCCATCTGGGCAGCCCAAGAACCTGTGCCCATTTTATAGGCTTCACCACGTTCTCTTTTTGTAACCCAAGAACTTAATTCAGCTACATAATTATCTTCAGAATCTTCGGTTTTACCATCCACTTTTCCGTCATGGTCTTCATCATAATTGTAGCCACCTTGTCCAGGGAAACCGCTAAATTGAGGCATACCTTCTCCATCATAATTAGGGGTAGCTACTTCAATAACATCAACGTATAAGGACAATATTTTTCCGTTTTCATCAAAAAGGGTATTAGCAAATACCTGGTTGAAACTATAGACAGGAACTTCTTGATCATCAGCACCAGGTCCAATACGATGCATATTGGAAAGTCCAAAACCTTGATATAGGTCTGATGCTGTAATAACTTCAGGTTCTTTCTCTTCTTCCACTTTTGGAGTAGGAGCAGGATATTTCTCTGGATCTAATGCATTGTTTACAGCGTATAGAATTGCATTACTAGTCACTGTTGCACCAGAGATAACATCAACGTCAGTAGAGTTTGCCTCAACGATTTTTGCAGGAAGCTGTTCAATGGCATTGGTACCTATGCCATTGGTTTCTTTGTCTCCTACAACATCTACGGATATAATTTTATCTCCCTCTTTTTTTACAGTGACTGTTACTGGGCCACCGTAACCCTCTCCAACACCTGTCAGAGTTTCCGTCTTCCCATTATTACCAGATTCATTAGGTGTATCCGTTTTCTTATCACATGAAGCAACAGTAATAAGCATGGATGCACATAATATACCAACGAATAACTTTTTCATAAGACCTCCTTAATATTTACTTCTTAATCAGTATTATTTAGAAAATTTGATAAATTATACAATGTTAAATAATTAACAATCAACATTGTAAAAATTCAAATTTGCTCAAATAATATAGAAGATTTTATAGGAGGTCAATAAGAAATTGCTTGTCAGATAAAAAATCGTCGCAATAGATAATAATAATTATAAAAATCTTAAATTTTTGGTACTATTTGTTACCATATAATGAGAATTTTATCATCTATTTTACTATTTTAACTCCTTGCCGATTTCCTTAAGCATTTGAATGTAAAGTAACAATTCTTCTCTAGAATTTACATTTAATTTAGCAAAGATATGCTTACTATGGGTTTTGATTGTGTTGATGCTCAGAAACATAGCTTCTGCGATTTCTCTGGCAGTTAAACCACGAATATAATGATGAAAAACGGATCGTTCCGCCGGAGATAGCAGCTTGGTATTTTCTATAAATTGCTCTAATATAGAGATTTGATATTTGTCTTTCTCTAATCTTTTGTTTAGCTCGGATTTATAACGGATTAAATATTGGATTAATTCATCGATCTCCTGGACATTAGTTTTTGGAGCATTTGTGGGGTCTGAAGTTTTTATGATTTCGATTCCTTCCGATAATGGTTTTAGATATTTGTTGCTAAAAAATACAGATATAATAATACCTAGAGATATTAAAAAACATAGTAAGGAAATCATAATCCAGTTTAATCGGGTAATGGAAGATATGATATCCTTTTCAGGAACTAAAATGGCTGAAATCCATTCATTATGGTAAAAGGGAGAACCCTTAGGATATAGCCTAACAGTTTCATGGTAGCCAAGATAATAGTTTTCATCACTATGATAGGTGGAGAATCCCCTTTTATATTCTCCCATAGTAAGGTAATGTTCTTGATCAGATAATTGTTTTACAGAATATCTCCCAGCCAACATGGAAGAAGTAATATTCATCTTATCTTCCTTTATGGGAGAGAGGGTGCAGAACAGTCGACTATAATGGGTATTTAATGGCATATGTGTGAGTTTAAAAAGCATAGAACTAACTTCAAAACCACATACCCCATATACATAATTGTTGGAATCGATTAAAGGTACCGAACAGATCATTACTTCCTCACTGGTATTTGGTAGCTTTAATGGTGGGCACCAATAATACATTCGTGAAACTGGTATTTCTGGACTTTTCTTAGCGGTTTCCATAGGAATTTTATAATAAGGAGCATCGGAGATATCAAACTCCATATTCCATTGGGTATGAAGATCAATGGAATTTTTCCTACCGATACTGGAAAAGCCCCTTAGCATTGTAATATAAGGAGTGGTGGAACTGATAATATTTGGTTCCATGTTTTTTATATAGAGTCCTGCTTTAGAAACGTCGGAGTTTTCTAGATTCGGATTCACCGTGGCATCTAGAATGAGAAAGACTCCGCTACAATTTGCCTTCATCAAGGAATAGAAGCTAGGTTCAAAAGCATTGGATAATACTTCTTCTAATAATTCTGGATGATCTTTTAGATCCCTCGGGATAAGCTTGTGATTGCCAAGATCTTCTTCGATTTTTTTTGACAATTCTTTAGAAAATTCTACAGCCTTAATTGAAAGCATTCCATATTGTTTTGAAATATTATCGGAAAAATGATTCAATTCGTTATGTATAATTTGTTTACTTTCATTAATGCCAGCTTGAAAGACGCCAGTTACCAGTAGAATCAAAACCACACCGGCAATCATAGTAAATATGAATACCAGTAGAAAAAGGAAAAGCCGAAGTCGCATGGAGATACTTAAATTTTTTGATTTGTTTATCTTAAAGAACATAGGAGATCTTGCCTTTCTTTCTTAATTAGAATGGAAGTCAAAACGAGTTTTAAATTCTTCATAGGCATCATCTAATAGATAGGACAAAGCTTTGGAAGCCTCCATTTTTTTGGTTAAAGAGATTAACTGGGCTCTTGATTCTGCAGCCATACGAAACAATTCATTTTCATAATCCTCTTGTAGTTCATCAATTTTGTCAAAGAGGGGTGGAGTATCATAGTCATAAAGCATCTGCATTTCTCTAACTACTTGCATTAGTTCTTTGATATTTGGATCGGAGACTTCTTCGATTTCCTTTAACATAATATCCCCATAAGCTTCTTTCGTTACTGGCAAATATCCTGTTGAGGATACAAAACGCAAATTATTTTCCGGAAGAGTAAACCAATCGAGAAAAANAACAGCCAGTTCTTCTTTTTTTGGATCGGATTTAAGAACACTCATACCGGCTCCCCTTTGANCTGCAATTTTCTTGCCACCTTCAAATAGGGGGTAGGGAAGAATGGTTAATTCTACTTTTTCAGAGGTGTTATCTTGGTAAGTTACGGTATCAGGAAAGAAAAGTACTCCAGCTGTTGAACCAGTAGAACATATAACGTCCCCTGTTCTTTCTAGATTCGAGGCATAGCCATCATATATGGCGGTGTGTCCTAGAACTGCTGATTCATAGTACAATTCCCATATTTTTTTAATCCTATCATCCTCAAAGTTGAATTCATTTCCCTGAATGAAATCCCCACCAAGTTGCTTTGCACCAATGTAAGTATAATGGAATAAAGAATCCGGTAGAAAGAATGATTTGCCATCGTTATCAATATCCGGAGTCTGCTGATCCGTCCATTCATAGTAGATGGCTGCTGTATTCATAATACCCTCAAAGGTTTTTAAATCATCGATGGTAACACCGGTGTCTTTGGAAAATCGATCGAATATGGTTCGATTTAAGAAAAGGACTTCTGTAGATTTGGCGGTGGGAAACACATATAAGCCTTCATCAAGAATTCTTCCCTCTTCAATAAATCTGGATATATATTTGGCCAGATCTTGCTCTGAAAAATAATCATCCAAGTTTACCAAAAGATCGTTTTTTGCCAGTTGTAATGCGGTTTTTGGATATGCAGTTGTTATGTCTGGTAAGTCAGGGGCGCCAGGAACTTCGTTGGCAGCCATGGTAAGTTTTTCATGAAGGGTAGCGGATCCGGAGATGGAAGTTACGCTAATATATACATGATTTTTCTTGCCCAGGGTTTCATTAAATTCTTGTATCATCTCATCCATGGTATTTTTCATTTGCCCACCGTAATTATGCCAAAGGGTAAGTGTGACAATTTTGCTATTATGTACTTTAATAAAACCTATTACAAATAAGGTAACAGGCACAAGAAATAGGCTAATAAATAAAATTAAATAATATTTTTTTTNCAATCTTTTCCCTCCGCCCACATAGCTGTGTTTGATCATTTCATATCGTGTATAGTATAGCATGACATACGTAAATTTCCAACAGGTTATAATGTTATTATGGAGAATCAGTACTAAATTTATAATAAAAATGCAAAATCACCCTGGGGGTGAGTTGTTTTTGAGCAAAAATCACCCCCAGAGTAATAGATAAATATTTCCAGAACGATAAGATGGTAATAGATGTAAAACGTCTATTATTATTTTTTATTATGGGAGGTATAATATGGATCCAAATTTAAACAATCAAGTGGAAAATAATGCAGCAGAATATTTTGACCCGGCAGATATTGAAAAGAACAAAACCATAGCAGGACTGGCATACTTAATCTTTTTCTTACCCCTTTTAGCCTGTCCAGAATCAAAATTCGGAAGATATCATAGTAATCAGGCCTTGGTATTATTTATCTTTAGTCTAGGTGGAAGCATTATACTTAGTCTTATACCAATTATTGGATGGCTTTTACTCCCCTTCTACGGTATTGCAGTGGCTGTATTTGCCATTATAGGTCTACTAAATGGAATAGGGGGCAAGGCAAAAGAACTTCCCTTAATCGGAAAATTCAAACTTTTAAAATGATTCAAAGATCTAGTTTATAAAATGATTCAATTTTTAAAGTTCTATGTAAAAATTCAAGAATATAAGAAAAACTGCCATGAAGATAAAAATGATTTTTATAAGGAAATGAAATTAATAAAACTTTGATTGAAGTTGGAGGGAAATATGAAAAAAATTATAATTTTAGTAGCAATCCTTATAGGCATATTATTTATTTTTTCTGGATGTGGCGGGCCTGCAAGGCCCACCGATTCGGTATCGGACAAATCCAATGTAGGCGACCAGAACCAGGAAGATAGGGACGATTTTTACGATGATGTGAATGATGAGGAATACGAAGATTACGAGATAAGTATAGATGAAGTAAACACAGATTTTCAAAACTTTAGTGATTACTGCGATTATTGGAATGCAGTTTATGCAACCAATGATAAGGCAATCACTGCATTTGGAGGATTGGAAATAATACAATTGATGTCACCAGGATTAACGATGGCTATGAATTGTGTTTACGATATATTAAACCTCTATGATGAAAACGGCAGATTTGAAGGAAAACTACTTCTTAGCAGTTATGAGGGATATATTGATAAAAATTCTTCCCAAATAGACTTCGGTTATGAACATGTGGTAAGCGAAGAAGAGGCGCTTTCAGAAGAAGGAATCGGTGATAAGAAGGTGGAAAAAGGAACCTTTTATCTGAAAGAAAGACATCTAATCAGTGATAACTACACGGAACGGGATGGGAAAAAAATAGATCGAACTGTCAGTGAATTTAAGGTGGAGAAGGATGGAAGTATTAGTGTAATCGAGGTATATGGAAGGAAATCTTCTTCCTCTGAACGTCTCAGCACTTCCTATTTGTTTGTAAGAAATGGGGAAAATCGCTATGATTTTGTGATTGCAAATTCAGAAATAGGACCCGAATTTAATCAACTATCCTTAGAAGATGATATGACAAAGGAAAAGGCAATTGAGCTTTTCGAAAAAGCAGGGGCTACAATTGAATCTTCTGGAGGCATTAAAGATGGAGTCCTAGCTTTGGATTAGGAGTAGGATTGAAAGGAAGGGAATATGTAGATGTCTATGAAAAGGATAATCGCTTTTCTTCTTATTATTTGTCTCATGCTTAGTGGTTTTGCGGCTTGTAAGAAAAAGAATCGGGATAAAGGCAAGGACACAGTTCAAAAGGAAATCACAAAAGAAGGTGATCTTCCTAGGAATGAAGACTCAGAAAAGGAAGTACCAGCTCCTAAACAGGCACCAATTGGCACTTGGGATATACCCGTCCCTGAAATCAATCCCCTAGGGGCGCAGGATTTATATTCCGGTACCTCCTATACAAGGGGTTCCTATGAATTAAAGTATATTCAGAATTTTGCAGAGATGAAACAGCTTATAAAAGGAGAGATATGGTGCCTGTCAGTTGATAATCCCTCGGAGGATGCCCTGGCTTCCTTAAAAACCTACGCCAAATCCTTAGGTGCTCAAATCATGGATAGCGAATTTGAAGATAGTTTCATATTTAGCCTATCAAAGGAAGGAAATGGACTCTGGTGGGGAAATGCAATTCTCAATGACTATGGATATGATTTGAATGTAATTAAGCAAATAGAATTGCCCGTGGGTAAAGAGGTAACTTTGCAAACCGATGGAAAGGAAGATACAAGCGAAATACAGTTTATTACCAGAAGTAAAGGGGAACATTTTCAGTCTTTAAAGGTTACTATTCCCAATGGAGAAGTAGAATTACGTGGTGAGGAAAATTATAAATCCATGATGACAGAAAAGAGAGTATACTATCGAAAGCATTTGTCTTCTATAAAAACCAATTCTTATGTCCTGGATGATATTCCTCAGGGCGAAGGTATCATAAACTGGACAATTAGTTGGGATGAAGAAAGTAGACCCCAGGAAATCACCATTTTATTAGAAGAATCTTTTGAAATTCCTTATGTAAAAAGAGGGGATGAATTAGGGGCAATCAAAGTTTGTAATCTTCCTTTTGGTGAGGTTTTTGTAGAACCTTTAGATTCTGTGGAGTATGTTCATAGGGACGGATTTTCTATGGAAGCGGATATTACAGCAGAAGGAGATTGTCTATTTTGGCTTCCTGCAGGCTTATGGAATCTTGTAATGGAAGATGCAGGAACTGGTTATTATGAAGGGGTAATTCGATTTGTTCCTGTAAATGCGGGAGAGATTACTACAGTAACCCTACCGGAATCATATCGAAGTGCTTGTTATAGCTTAAATAGTATCTTTGGCTCTGGGGAAAACCTTACAGGAGGAATTACCATAGACGATGCAAGGGAAGTGGATGGCAAAGGTATCATAAAAATAACAGTAGATGATCCCTTGTCTAGAGATATATTTCCAGATAA
>JGI24708J26588_10002791_pt1 | contig 13081 bp, 7 predicted proteins | sample BioPla1DNA2_FD_26588 | JGI IMG/M metagenome (IMG submission 26588) | reverse complement strand
CCAAAACCAACAAAATAATCAGAACAATCAGAATAATCAAAACCAACAAAATCAACAAAATAATCAGAATAAGCAAAATCAACAAAATAATCGCAACAAACGTAATAACCCAACTGGAAACAAGGGTAATCAAGGCTGCAACTAATCGTGNTGCAATAACTGTATAACTGTCAACGGTGACATAAAACAAGTGTTCTGCAAATGAAGGCAGAACACTTGTTTTATTTTGTAGAAATGTGACTATAATACTATTAAAAAACCGCTTATGAAGTTTTATTAAAGTTTGGTCCCTAATCTTAACTTTAGGGTTGACATATGTAATATTTGAGGTTATACTAAATTAAATGCAAAAAGGAGGTGGGCAAATTGACAATTAATAGAGAGAATTTTAGTAGAGTTGCTTTGTCCACATCNTATTAGGATAATTATGGTATTATTTTACGAAGATTACACAGCACCTCTGACTATTTATTATAATNAGGGGTGCTTTTTGTCGCACTTTAAACATTGATTTNAATTTTTAACAAGGGAGTAAAAAGATTGAAATACTTTGATATTTTGCCCGCACCCGTCATGGGGGAATTAACTAAGCGTGGTGTTTGCACTGATGAGCTACTCTATTGTGTTAGAGCGGATTTAGATGGTGAAGGTCATTATTATGATACATATGTAACTTTTGATAGCGAATCCTTACACCTAATTAGCGGATATGAAGTTTATGAAAAGCCCGATCGCAGAACGAGGAAACGGCATCTATCAAGCTTTAAATTCGAAGGCTATGAATGCATTGAGTTGCATACAATTGATAAAATCTATCTTGACAGGGGGCAGTATACCGCCCGTTTAATGATTAAAGACAAATCGGGGGAGGAATTCCCCATTGCACGTTTATCCGTTGGCTATGCTGAAAAGTTCGAAAAATTTTGTGCCCGTGTGATACTTACTAAAAATGACGAAGAAATTGACGATACCCTGCTTGATGATGTAAAAAGTTATTGCGATACTTGCGGGGAACCTTATCCGGACCCTAATCGCCCTCAATGCCCTAAATGCGTTGATAGAAGATCCGTATTCTTTAGGCTGTTAGGAATGTTTAGCGAATTTAAATTTGCATTGTTTGGCATGGCAGTTAGTATATTGCTAAGCGGCGCATTCTCAATTATATCGCCCTATTTCGGTACTAAATTATTATATGATGACGTATTGACTGATGGCGGCAGATTCTATGGTAGGATAGCAATGATAGTTATCATCATGGCATCGGTTAGCTTCGCTGGGATGGTACTTCATATTATATCGGGCATCATAATGTCGATTATTACACCTAAAGTAATGCATTCGTTAAGGTGCAAGATTTTCTCATCAATGCAACGATTATCGCTATCTTTCTTTACATCTAAGCAGACGGGCACTCTAATGACTAGGGTAGATAGGGATAGCCAGAATGTGTTCTGGTTCTTTACTGATATTGTACCATACGGTTTAATGAACATTGTTAAGCTACTTGGTATTGTTGTTGTAATGTTCTACCTGAGTCCCACTTTATCTCTAGGAATAATATTAACACTTATTATGTTGCGTGTAATTATAAGTCGCTTCTTTAAAGGGCAACGTAAGCTCTATCATAGATATGATAGAATGCTTCGTGCAAGCAATGGAATTTTATCCGATGCTATGAATGGACAAAGAGTGGTAAAGGCATTCGCCAAAGAGGATAAGGAGATTAAGCGGTTCGGCGATAAGAATACTGAACTTTACGGTATGGATTATCAAATCAATAACAATAATGCAAAATTCATTCCGCTAATATCGAATATTAGCAGGGTAATAAATATAATAGTTTATTGTATGGGTGCATGGATGGTTGTTAAGGGCAACCTTGCTTTCGGTGCGTTAACTGCCTTAATTGCATATACGGATCTAGCCAATGAGCCAATTCACTTCTTCACTTGGATAGGTGACAGATGGGCAAGATGCGCCGATGCCGCATCCAGAATGTTTGAAATTCTTGACGGTGAGCCGACAGTTCGTGAAAGTGAAAATCCAGTCAGGATAAAAGATATGAACGGCAATATTGAACTTAAAAATGTTCATTTTGAATATGAGGCGGGAAGACCGATTATCAAAGATGTTTCATTAAAGGTTAATGCAGGACAGATGTTCGGTATTGTCGGTAAAACTGGAGCTGGAAAATCAACGATAATTAACCTTATTGCTAGACTCTATGATGTGACGGGTGGTGAAATAATAATAGACGGTGTGAATATCAAGGAAATTGCTACCGAAGATTTGCGTAGGAATATCGGTATCGTTTCGCAAGAAACATACCTTTTTATTGGAACGGTGGCTGATAATATTCGCTATGCTCGTCCTGATGCACCGATGGAAGAAGTTATAGAAGCGGCAAAATCGGCTAATGCGCACGAATTCATCACAAAACTTCCCGATGGATATGATACTAAAATTGGTGAAGGAGCAATGTCGCTTTCCGGCGGTGAAAGGCAGAGAATCTCTATCGCACGTGCCATTATTCAAAAGCCGAACATTCTAATTCTTGATGAGGCGACAGCCTCAATGGATACAAGAACAGAAAGAAAAATACAAATTGCAATTGATAGCTTAAAGGAAGGACGAACGATTATTTCAATCGCACATAGATTGTCTACCTTGCGTGATGCAGATATGTTATGTGTAATTGAAAATGGCGAACTAAAAGAGATTGGCAATCACGACGAGTTAATTAAAGCAAAGGGCAAGTATTATGAATTACACAAATTGCAAGCTGATTCACTTAAATTCATTGGCGCCAATTAATTTAACAGGGAGGATGATATCTTGGATATAAATATAGAAAATGAAGTTTTTGAACTTGATAAGCTAAACATTCTTGAACCAGACGAGTTGAATTTCAGCATTGAGGGCAGCGGATTCCTAACACTTGATTACGGGGAGCAAGTATATTCTAAGGTGAATTTAACTAGGCTATTGCCATTCTTAACAAAGACCGAATACATAAGCGTTTCGTATGAGGATAATGAAGAACAATTCCATGAAATTGGTGTAATTAAAGATATTAACGAGTTGCAAGGCGAGCAATTAGAAATTGCAAGTAACTTCTTAAATTTCAAGTATTACATGCCTGAGATAACACGGATTTATTCGATTAGGGATAATATGCGTGGATATATCTTTGTGAAAGTCGATACGAATGCTGGCAAAAAAACACTATGTATCAGGGATTGGTATTCAAATTTCAAGTTAATTAGTCCGACAGAATTATACATAGTTGATGCTGATGGAAACAAATATATTTGCTCAGACATTAGATCGCTTGATAAGAAAAGCAAGAACAATATTGATATGTTTGTATAGCTAGAGAAGATTTTTACAGAACAAAACTAAGGGGTGAAACCTTGAATTTAAAACTATCTACACCGAAAGGTGAAGAAAATGCAACTTTCTCCATACCATATGACTTGAATACTAGAACGAAAAAGGTGAATGGGCATTGTGTAATTGCAGACAGTGAAATTAGAATCTATCTAGATGATAAGATTATCGAGAAATATTCACTTGATTATTTCGATGAATACATATGCGAACAGCTTATTGGATGTAGTATGCTAGTCGGGAGAAAAGGGGAGGAGCGCAAATTCCTTTGTGCCTTTACGCAGACATACTTTATTCGATATGCAGAATTATGTAAAATTCTAGAATTTTACAAGAGGACAGGAGAACTTTACGCTGACGAAGACCAAAGTGAGCCTAGCTGTTCTAAATGCGGATTGCCACTTGATAGCGAAACTGTGTGCCCATTCTGCGCTAAGAAATCGGAAGTATTTCTTAAATTAATAAAAAGGGCGAAGCCATATAAAGGGCTATTTGCACTTGCATTGTTGTGCACCATTCTAACGGAAGTAATTTGGATTATTCAACCACGATTACAAAGGACAATTATTGATGATTTTGTAATTCCAAAGAATAAAGATCTACCATCATTCCTAATTATCAGCGGAGTATTAGTTGGCATCATTTTACTAGCATGGATTTTCGAAGTGGTAAATATGAAAGCAAGCTTCAAAATGGCTCTTTCAATTGGTAAAGACCTAAGGCAAGAAGTATTCGCTAAGGTGCAGAAATTATCGATGTCATCAGTATCTAAACGCACAACTGGTGGACTGATAAGACGTGTATCTAACGATGCGATGAAATTGCAGGAATTCATATCACAGAACGGTAAAGAATTGATAGTCAGACTTTTTTCAGTTGTAATGCTATCAATATTAATTCTTGTGATGAATCCGAAATTGGCGCTGTTCGTTCTAGCACCAATACCGATAGTGATATTCTTCAATGTTAAACTATACAATGTAATGAGCATTAGGTATGGACGTGTTTGGAGAATGAGCACACGGCATTCAACAGTATTACATGATACGCTTAATGGTATACGAGTTGTAAAATCATACGGAACGGAAAAATATGCTATAGACCAACATGAAGAGGCATCAATGAATTGGGCAAAAAGCATTAGAAATGCCGATATTGTCTGGCTATTAACNATGCCTTTTTCACGATATATCATGTCAATAGGTAGCTATCTCGTTCTTCTAATTGGTGGTTCTATGGTATTAGATCAGACGTTAACATTAGGACAACTTGTTCAATACACTACATATGTGTCAATGATTTACGGCCCCCTTGGGTGGTTAATAGAGTTGCCTAAGATTCTTGCTGACACAACGGTGAGCGTGAGCCGTGTATTTGAAATTCTTGATGAAGATACAGATGTTGCCGATAGTGAGAATGCGCTTGATATTGATATAAAAGGCGACATCACATTTGACGATGTTTATTTTGGCTATAAAGTATATAATCCCGTGCTCAAGGGCATTTCCTGTCAAATAAAACAAGGTGAAATGATCGGAATTGTTGGACATTCCGGTGTGGGAAAGAGCACAATGATTAACCTAATTCTGCGCCTATACGATTGCACTCAAGGGCGAATTCTAATCGATGGAATCGACATCAAGAATCTGTCCCAAGATAGTTTAAGAACGCAGGTCGGTGTCGTATTGCAAGAAACATTTTTATTCGACGGTAGCGTATACGATAATATTCGATATGCAAAAGAAGANTCTACTTTTGAGGAGATTATATCAGCGGCGAAAATNGCTAATGCGCATGACTTTATAGTAAAATTGCCCGATGGCTATAATACAAGAGTCGGTGACAAGGGATACTCCTTGTCGGGAGGGGAGCGTCAGCGAATTGCAATTGCAAGGGCGATTCTACATGATCCGAAGATATTAATTCTTGACGAGGCGACAGCATCACTTGATACGCAAACAGAACGCAATATTCAGGAAGCTTTATCTAGGCTAATTAAAGGTAGAACAACAATCGCAATAGCGCATCGGCTATCTACATTGAGTAATGCAGATAAATTGATAGTGCTAGATAAGGGAAGATTAGCGGAAATGGGACCGCATGAGGAACTTATGCGCAATGGTGATGTTTACTATAAATTAGTCATGGCGCAACGACAAACAACAAAGATGAAAGAGGCAGCAAATTAGAATTATAAAAATAGCAGTGGAATTCCACTGCTATTTTTTATGCTTAAAAGTTTGTGATAACGATCGCTGAAATTTTAGGGATAGTCAACTCGCCGCTAACAGACTGTAAAGGCGTTATACCTGCTTGACTTTCATCAATATATATATTGTACTTACCTATGGGTAGGTCAACTTTAGCGGCGGAATTCCCCCCATTAAAATACACTTTTATGTGATTTTTATTATCCTTTATTAATGTGTATCCAATAACATTATCGGGTAGATTTTCTTCAAAATATAAATGCTTTTCTACCTCGGATTTATCGCTTAAACGTAGCACATCATGCTTTTTTCTAAACTCTATTAATCCACGATAGTAGCTGAAAACATCATAATACTTTGTTTTAGAATTCCACTTAATACTGTTGATTTCATCACTCGATTGATAGCTGTTCTCGTCGCCGCCTTTTGAGCGTAGGAATTCCTGCCCCGCTTGAATGAAAGGAATGCCTTGCGAAAGAAATATTATCGCTGCTGATAATTTCGCCATTCTTACTCTATCTTCATGACTACAATCAGCATTGGAAGCGGCGAATTTATCCCATAAGGTTAAATTGTCATGTGCCTCAACATAATTAACGGACTGTGATGGCGAAATCGCCCACGAATTGCCGCAAGATTCTTTAAGTTGGTGATGCGGCACTGCACCGGCAATTCCATATTTAATAAGGTGTGATGCACTGCCGCCCCCATTAGTAAAGCCCCTATCTTTGCTATCGAAAACACTTCCCTTAATTGCATCACGGAAGTTATCGTTGAAAAAGGCTATATCGGGGACTTTCTCAGCATTCGCTTTTATTCCACGGGATTCTAGCTTGAGCGGAGTTTCGCCAGCAGTCCACCCCTCGCCATATATGATGAAATCGGCATTGAATTTGCGGATTGATTTACTTATATCTTGCAGTGTTGTAATATCCATTAAACCCATCAAATCAAATCGAATTCCATCAATCTTATACTCTTTCGCCCAGAATACCGCACTATCAACGATGAATTTTCTCACCATTTCTCGCTCACTTGCAATCTCGTTCCCACAACCAGAGCCGTTTGAGAATTTATCACCGTCGAATCGGTAATAATAATTCGGCACAGTTTTATTGAAGTTTGAGTCAATTGCCCGGTAAGTATGATTATATACCATATCCATAATAACACCAATTCCATGCTCATGCAGTGTACTGATTAGCAATTTAAGCTCCCGAATTCTAATGTGACCGCATCTAGCATTAGTTGAATATGACCCCTCGGGCGCATTGTAATTCTGCGGATCATACCCCCAATTGAAATCTGGTTTTTCGGGTTTAAGCTCATCAATTGACTCAAAATCATATGATGGTAGCAGATGAACGTGGGTAACACCGAGTTCCAGCAAGCTATCAAGCCCAATTGAATCGCCTGTCGAATTTGTCCGTCCCTTTTCAGTAAAGGCAAGGAATTTCCCTTTAAATTTAAAATTACCGCTATCGTCAATGGAGAAATCCCTAACGTGAACTTCATATATTACGGCATCTGTATAGTGATTAAGGCTAATTTTATTTTGCTTATGCCAACCATCTGGGTTTGTTGATTCTAAATTTATCACCATGCCACGCATTCCATTAGCGCCGACCGCCCTAGCATTAATGTCGACCACTTCGTGTAGGCAATCCCCGCTGCGGATTAAATATGTGTAATAAACACCGTCAAGGTTACCGTTTATATCGACTTCCCAAATTCCATTACCGAGCCTCTCCATAGGATGAACTTCATAGGCATCACCATAATTACCATCTTCAAAAAGACTCAACGATATAGAATCGGACGTTGGTGACCATAATCTGAATTTAGTGGAGTCTCCAGCGTATATAGCGCCGAAATCTAAGTTTAACATCTCATTATCTATATTGAACATAAGAAATACCTCCCAAATTTATAAATGCAATTCCCATTATATACGTAAATCTATTTATTTCAAGTGTATAATAGTATATTTGTGAAGAAAGTTAACACTTGTTTAAAATGCACAATAAATATAAAATTCTTATTGCATTGTGCCGAAACTGTTCAAAAGCCATTGTTTTTTCATAAATGATGTGCTACTATAAGAATCGTTACCGGTATCGTTTCCGGAGAATAGAGTTTTGAAAGGATTTGATAGTGTGACTATTAAAGATATAGCAAGATTATCTGGATATGGTGTTAGCACAGTATCAAGAGCCTTGAATGGGCATCCGGATGTAAGTAAAGAAACAAAGAAGAAGATTAATGAAATCGTTAAGAAATACAACTACGTTCCCAATGCAAATGCAAGACAGCTCAAGCAAAATGTCAGCAAGAATATACTAATTATCGTTAAAGGTAGTTTCAACCTATTCTTCTCAACTGTCATAGAACATATACAAGTTGCGACTGATAAGGCGGGTATAAGTGCGATAGTGCATTATATCGATGAGGATGATAATGAAGTTAAAATGGCGCACCGTCTTTGCATCGAGCAAAAGCCAATCGGAATTATCTTCCTTGCTGGTAATATCAACTTCTTTAAACAGGGGTTTGAGGGTATAAAGATACCATGCGTTTTAAGTACTACCTATGCTAAAGGGTTAGAATTTGACAATTTGTCGAGTGTTTGTGTTGATGATGTGGGAGGTGCTGAAAAAGCGATAGACCACTTTTTCGATAGTGGGCATAAGAATATTGGTATAATTAGCGGTGAATTTAATAAGGCAAATGCCGCATTGCTAAGACTTGATGGCTGCAAAAAGAGCTTTAAGAAGCACAATGTCAAATTTGATAGCGGCGCCTATGTAGAGAGTAAATTCTCAATTTCCGCCGCATATGAAGCAACAAAAGCTTTAATAACAAAGAATAATGATATAACTGCAATTTTCGCTATGTCGGATATAATGGGTATGGGAGCAATTAGGGCATTGATGGATTTAGGGAAAAAGGTGCCCGAAGATGTTTCAGTAATCGGATTTGACGGAATTGAACTTGCCAGTTATTACACACCACGATTAACATCAATTTCCCAACCGGAGAAGGAAATTGCGGCAATAAGTTTAAAATTACTAATGGATATGATAGAGAAAAATAAACCAGCTAGCCATGTTTTGTTAGAGGCAACATTACAAAAGGGGGATTCGGTTAAGCGGTTTAAGTAAGGAGAATGTATATGCGTAAAAGCGGTATTTTACTGCATATTTCAAGTTTACCATCGCCATATGGCATTGGAACCATGGGGAAAGAGGCTTTTGACTTTGTAGANTNTCTTGTAGAATGCCACCAGAAATATTGGCAGATTCTGCCCGTTGTACCGACGGGATTCGGCGATTCGCCATATCAATCATTTTCAATCTTTGCGGGGAATCCGTATTTTATCGATCTAGATATACTGAATGAAGAAGGACTTCTTTCCGACAGTGATTACAAAGATTTGGATTGGTACGACAATAAAAGATACGTTAATTACGGCAAGATTTATGATAATATATTCAATGTTTTAAAAATTGCATCGAATAATTTTAAGAAAGATATACCGGACGACTATCTTGAATTTATAAATAAAAATAAATTTTGGCTTGACGATTATGCTTTATTCATGGCACTGAAGTTTGAAAATGGCGGTAGGCCGTGGATAGAATGGAGCGATGAACTTGTTCGCCGTGATGAAAAAGCACTTGAAGATGCGCAGACTAGGCTCAAAGACGAGATTGAAATGTGGAAGTTTATGCAATTCAAATTTTTTGAGCAATGGCTAGGTTTAAAGGAATATGCCAACAAAAATGGCATTGAAATTGTCGGCGATATACCAATCTACGTTGCCTATGATAGCGTTGAAGTTTGGTGTGAGCCCGAACTATACTTATTAGATGAGGATTTAAATCCTATTGAAGTTGCAGGCTGTCCCCCGGATTGTTTTACTCCGCTTGGTCAATTGTGGGGGAATCCGCTTTACAATTGGGACAGAATGAAAAAAGATAATTATTCCTGGTGGGTTGAGCGAATTAAATTCGCTACTACGATATATGATGTAGTCAGAATAGACCATTTCAGAGGATTCGAGGGGTATTATGCAATTCCTTATAGTCACGAAACTGCTGAACACGGCGAATGGCGTGACGGACCCGGAATTGATTTGTTCAATGAGGTAGAAAAGAAACTAGGCAAGACAAAAATTATAGCAGAGGATTTAGGATTCATCACCGAACCAGTCGAAAAACTGCTTGAGCAGACGGGATTCCCCGGTATGAAGGTGTTGCAATTCGCATTCGATCCCAATGCCGATAGTGTATATCTACCACAGAATTATAAAGATAGCAACTGCGTTGTATATACAGGCACCCACGATAGCGAAACAATTACAGGCTGGGTTAAATCAGCTACTAAGGAAGAAATAAAGTTTGCAATGGATTATCTTGACGTCAAAAGTAAAAAAAATCTACCATGGGCGATAATTCGCCTAGCATGGTCGAGTACGGCTGATACAGCCATTGCACAGATGCAGGATTTCTTAGGACTTGGCAGCAAGGCAAGGATGAACATACCATCAACTGTTGGGCAGAATTGGAGATGGAGAGCGTTAAAATCAGATTTCTCCCCGGGGCTTGCCCATAAGATAAAAAAGCTTACTAAGCTATGTAGACGATAGGAGGAGCAAATGGTTAAGATGACTTTAAGAAACCAATTGGATCAGGTGTTAGGGGATTTACCAAAGGATGCAACACCGCAGCAGATCCACGAGGAAATTTCTCAGGTGATCATGAGTGAGATTTCGCAAAATTGGACGAAAAGCACGCATGAACATCAAAATAGCAGGAAAGCAAGTTATTTTTCTGCTGAGTTCTTGATGGGAAGAACAATTTTCAACAATCTACTTTGCCTAGGAATTCTTGACGAAGTAGACGAGGTTTTGAAAAGCCATGGTTTTAGCTTAAGAGATTTAGAAGAAATAGAGGATGCGGCGCTTGGCAACGGCGGACTTGGGAGATTAGCGGCTTGCTTTCTAGATAGTGCAGCAACACTCAACTTGCCCCTTAATGGTTATGGTATCAGGTACAAATATGGTATTTTCAAACAGGGCATAGTCGATGGATTCCAGACAGAAACCGCCGACGATTGGACAAAATTCGGCGATCCGTGGTCAAAGAGATGTGACGATGATATCGTTGAAGTTACATTCAAGGATCAAGTTGTTAGGGCGATACCATATGATATGCCTATAATCGGTTATGGAACGAATCACATTGGCACATTGAGGCTATGGCAAGCGGAGCCCGTGAATGAATTCGATTTCAACATATTTAATCAACAAAAATATCTTGAAGCTAGTAAAGAAAAGGTATTCGCCGAAGATATTTCAAGGGTGCTTTATCCAAATGACGATACTTATGAGGGGAAAGTACTAAGATTAAAGCAGCAATATTTCTTCAGCAGTGCATCACTAACCGATTTGATTAATAAGCACAAGGAGAAATTCGGTACAGTTGAGAATTTTGCTGAGTACAATAGCATTCAACTTAACGATACTCACCCCGTAATTTCGATTCCTGAGTTAATTAGGCAACTAATCGACAATGAAGGACTTGATTTTGATGCATCTTACGATATTGCTAAGCGAACATTTAATTATACCAACCACACAATCATGGCGGAAGCTCTTGAAAAGTGGGATGTTAATCTAGTAACATCTGTAATTCCTAGGGTATATGAAATTATTCTAATGTTGAATGAGCAATTTATCAAGGAAATGTACAACAGGGATTTGCCAGTTGACAAAATCAAAGAGATGAAAATCGTAATTGATAACACCGTTCATATGGCTCATATGGCAATTTTCTGCTCAAGCTATACAAACGGAGTTGCACGTATCCATACTGAAATTCTAAAAGATACCGTGCTTAACGACTGGTATAAGATTTATCCGGATAGATTTCAGAACAAGACGAATGGCATTACACAAAGACGTTGGTTAGCATTATGTAACGAAGAACTATCTTTACTAATTACCGAATTGCTTGGTAGCGATGAATGGGTTCGGGATCTAGATAGACTCAAGGAACTTGAAAAGTATGCAGATAACGATGAAATTTTAGATCGCTTTATTGGTATTAAAAAATCAAAGAAAGAGCAATTAGCCGATTACATCAAAGATATGGATAATGTCGAAATTGATCCAAATTCGATTTTTGATATTCAGATCAAACGACTTCATGAGTATAAGAGGCAATTATTAAATGCTTTCTCAATTCTTTATATCTATTTTGGAATTAAAGATGGTAGCATTAAGGACTTCACACCGACAACATATATTTTTGGTGGGAAATCAGCCCCCGGATACAGAAGGGCAAAGGGGATAATCAAATTCATAAATGAGGTATCAAAGCTAGTAAATTCTGACCCCGAAACAAAAGACCTAATCAAAGTTGTATTCGTATCTAATTACAATGTTTCATACGCTGAAAAGTTATTTGCAGGTGCGGATGTTTCTGAGCAAATATCGACCGCAGGCACTGAGGCATCTGGAACAGGTAATATGAAATTTATGCTCAATGGCACAGTAACACTTGGCACATTCGACGGTGCGAATGTCGAAATTGTTGAGGAGGCGGGCGAAGATAGCAACTACATCTTTGGCGCAAGAGTAGAGGATTTAGCTGAAATTATGCCGAATTACGATCCACGAGGAATTTGTGAGAATAACGAAAGAATAAAACGTGTTGTTAGCACATTNATTGATGGNACGGTATCCGATGGTGGCACAGGGCTATTCCAAGAGCTTTACTTCTCATTGCTTGATGGTGCAAGCTGGCACAGTGCGGATAACTACTATCTTATCGGCGATTTAGAAAGTTATGTAAAAGCGAAGCTTATGACGAATCGTGATTACAAGAATGAAAGATTATTCGCTCGCAAATGCTGGATTAATATGTCGAACGCAGGCAAATTTACTTCTGACAGAACAATTCAAGATTATGCTGATAATATGTGGAAGATTAAGCCCGTTACGATAGATTAAAATTCGCATTAATTAAGACGTATTATTTCAGAGTGTAAAGTTTCACTCTGGAACAATATAATAAAAGCAGCTGTTAGCTGTAAAAACATTATGGAGGGAAAATAATGAAAAAACTAATCGCATCAGCACTTAGCTTAACTCTAGCATTGTCATTGCTAGTAGGCTGTGGTAAGACGGACGATAACGACAGTAGCGCTGGTTCATCTACGCCATCACCATCATCAAAGACGGGTGAAACAATTTCACTCAAAGTATGGGGTGCACAAGAAGACCAAGACATGCTCAAGGACATGGTCGAAAAGTTCAAAGAAAAGCACACGGACAACACTTATGACATTACTTTCGGGGTAGTTAGTGAATCCGAGGCAAAAGACGAAGTCCTAAAGGACGTTTCCGAAGCGGCAGACGTATTCGCATTAGCGAGTGACCAAATCGCAGAATTACAATCGGCAGGCGGTCTATATCG
>JGI24708J26588_10002784_pt1 | contig 13095 bp, 10 predicted proteins | sample BioPla1DNA2_FD_26588 | JGI IMG/M metagenome (IMG submission 26588) | reverse complement strand
AGCTTTGCGAAACTCTCGATCAGATACATGAGAAGCAAATCATCCACAGAGATTTGAAACCTGAAAATATAATCATTGAACCTGATTCAAAGCGAGTATATATGGTCAATTTCAGCAATGCATTGCATTTTCCCGCCAAAACCGGCAATTTAGCTCCATCCGGCGGTTATGCAGGTACTGCGCCGGAATACATGCCCCCGGAACAGACAGGCCGGCTGGAGATATGCATCGACAGACGCAGTGATTTTTATTCTCTCGGAGTCCTGTTTTATGAAATCGTAACAGGAAGGCTGCCATTCCATGCTAATAACCTTGCTGAGTGGTCATATGCACATATGACACAAAAACCGGAGCCGCCTGAGAAGGTGGATCCTGAAGTTCCTTCGGTAATATCTGACATCATCCTGAAGCTCCTGAACAAGAATCCCGAAGACAGATATCAGAGCGCATTCGGGCTTATGTGGGATCTTAAGGAATGTAAAAAGCAGTTGGATGGAACGGGGCATATCGGTAATGTACCAATTGGCAGTATGGATGAGAATGCACACTTCAGACTGACAGACAAGTTTTACGGCAGGAAAAAAGAGACGAAAATGCTTAAGGATGCTTTCCGCCGTGTCTGTGATGGCAAGGCAGAAACCATTCTGATCAGCGGCGAACCTGGCATAGGGAAGACCATGCTGGTCAAAGAGAGCCTGAAGGAAATCGTTTCTGAAAAGGGTTATTTCATTACCGGTAAATTCGATCAGTTGAAAAAAACATCCCTTATGCTCCATTTGCCCATGCCTTCGGCGACCTGGTAAAGCAGTTCATGACACAGAGCAGTAAAAACCTTGCCTGGTGGAAAAACAGGATCACTCGCTCCATAGACCGGAATTGTGCGGTGATGACAGGGATCATCCCGGAACTGGAGAGCATCATAGGAGTGCAGGCACCTGCGGAAGCCCTTCCGCCTCAGGAAGCCGAAAACCGGTTTCTTACTGTTTTCCGGGAATTCATTAAAGTATTTGCCTGGAAGGACCATCCACTGGTCCTGTTCCTGGATGACCTGCAATGGGCAGACCATGCATCGGTCAANCTGCTGAAATTTCTGGCGCAGGATACGAAGCTCAGCCATTTGCTTATAGTTGGTGCATTTCGCAGCAATGAAATCAATGAAGAGCATCCGCTGAGTGAATTGATCCGTGAGTTCCGGAAAGAACACAGTTGCGGCACTTGTCTCCTGCTTCCTCCGTTAAGGAGGACTGAAACAGAAAAACTGGTAGCCGATATGCTGGATGCCCGATTGGGGGATATGGCTGCTCTTTGTCAATACCTGTACCTCAAAACCGGCGGAAATCCATTTTCATTGAGGCAGTTGCTCGCGCTGATACATGATGATGGTCTTCTGTATTTCAGCAGACAGAAGGGCTGCTGGCAGTGGGATCTGGAAGCCATCCAGGATCTTCCGCACGGGGAAGATGTCCTGGAGATGATATTAAGAAAAAATAAACAGACTTCCTGAAGAGACTCGTGAGCTTATCAAGCTGGCATCATGCTATGGGAACAGATTCGATCTTAAAACGCTGGCGGCTTTCTGGGGCAAATCGGCAGGAAGCACAGCGAGTGTGCTGATGCCGTCTATTCATGAAGGCCTTGTGACAAAGCTGGCCGGAGAATCGGACGAATATCCCGGTATAAATCCATCTGAAAGGAATATTGTCTATGAATTCGTCCATGACCGTGTGCAGCAGGCAGTATATTCACTTGTGGACGAAGATGAGAAGAAAAAAATGCATGTCATGATCGGTACATACCTTATGGAGAATATCCCGGCCGGCGGTATCGAAGAAAATATCATGCCCATAATGGATCATTTCAACCGCGGTCTTGAGTTGATCCAGGACCCGGAGAAGAGGATCCGGCTGGCGAAGTACAATCTTATGGCAGGACGAAAGGCAAGAGCGTCAGCAGCTTATGACTCGGCTCTGCAATACTTGAAGTGTGCGAGCATGCTGGTCCCTGATGATGTATGGGAACAGTACTACAGCCTGAGCTTCGACTTGTATCTGGAATTCGCCCAGGCGCAGTATCTGTGCGGAGAAACAGAGGCTGCCGAAAAGCTCTTCGATATAGTACTCGGGAAAGCTAAGACAGTATTGGAGCGCGCAGATGTCTATGGTTTGAAAATGATACTGTATGCTGGCATAGGGAAATTGACCGAATCAGTTCATACAGGCATCCAGGCTCTCAGGAACCTGGGACTGGAGATCCCTGTCCATCCTACCACGCTGGATTTTTTGAGGGAACTGTTCCTTTACAAATGGCATATGCGGAAGCGAAAGATAGAGGAGCTTTATTACCTTCCTGAGATGGAAGATCCCGGACAAAAAAAGATTTCTGAGCTCCTGGCCCGCTTATGCTATGTTACCATGTCCAGCTTCCCTGAGTTATACAGTTTTATCATCATCAAAACCGGCAACTTTGCGCTCCGGCATGGTAACAGTGAAGCTACCCATGTGGGCTATCTGGGCTACGGCATTACCTCCGGGATCATCTTTGGCAACTACAGGATGGGAGAAAGATATGCCAATGTATGCATCCGGCTCATGGAAAAATATGACCGGAGTTCGTCCAAGTGCATCATATACTTTGTTGTAGGCTCCCTGATCTTCCACTGGACCAGGCATGCCGGCTATGGGCTTGATTATCTCAATAAAGCTGTCACTACCGGGATCGAAGCAGGGAATCTCGTGATCGTGGGCTATGCCCATTGCATTCTCCTTGAAAACCAGTATATCATGGGGGCCCCATTGGAGAAGCTGAACGATGAGATACGTGAGAAGTATGAGGTAATCAAAAAGATAAAGCATCACAATCTCATGGTGAATGCAGCCATATACGATTCGGTGGTATCTGCACTGACGGGAAGGAAGACAGATTCGCTGGCAGATGGCGTAGAAAAGCTTGGGAAGACGGAGTTGCTCCATCTGGCTCAGAAGGATAAATCTGCACTGGCGACGTTCTATTGCTGCAGGATGCAGATGTATTTCATGATGGGGGATCACAGGTCGGCCCTGTCGATGTCTGAGAAAGTAAGGCCTCTTGTGGGTGCCATTATAGGCTTCCTGGTCTACGCCGAATATTTTTTCTATGATTCACTGACTATCACAGCCGCATATAAAGACCTGCCNANGAGCGAGCAGAGGAGATATATGAANGTGTTGAAGGNGAATATGCGCAAGCTGAAAAAATGGGCACAGTCTTGTAAGGAAAATTTTGAGCACAAATACCTGCTGATATGCGCGCAGACAGTGGCTGTCTGATTTTTGAGAAGGATGGCGAGTTGTTCATAGAAGCCATAAAAGATAGCGGCAATGACAAGCCGGAAGCAAAAACCATATTCCCGGAGGATTACGAAGAAATTGCAAAATCCGTTGTCCGCTATGTAGCCCGGACATCGGATACGATGGTCATAAACCTGGGAGAGCAAGCCGGGATCTTTTCCAATGACCCTTACATAACCGAGTCGAACCCCAAATCCATAGCATGCCTGCCGCTGTTGTTCCAGGGCATCCCCTTCGGAGTATTGTACCTTGAAAACAACTTCCTGCCGGGAGTTTTTGCGCCTGCTCGGTTAGAGGCGGTGAAGCTCTTGTCCGCCCAGATAGCATATGCCAAAAAGCTGCAGGATTACATAGCAGAAGAGCCTGCTGATGACAGTACCGGCCATTCCGGTATCGTCGAGTACCTTACCGACAGGGAGACTGAGGTACTGGAGCTCATCGCCGAAGGCCTCTCCAACATGGAGATAAGTGAAAAACTGCATATGTCAGTAAACACTGTAAAAACTCATGTCAAGAACATATACAGCAAGCTGAGTGTAAACAGGAGAGTACAGGCGGTCCAGAAGGCCAGGGAACTCAAGCTGCTCTGATAAGATGCCTGACACCATACAGTCAGCTGTTTGGCTGCAGCTTAAACAGCTGGCTGATGTGTATGGCACCACTCCATTAATCACCTTTTTGGGTGATTACCTTATAAAGCAAAGAAGCTATAATGTTGAATAAAGGACTTTTATGTCGAAAGACAACACTTGGATGATTTGCTTTCAAATTCCGGCTTGCTGCAGGAGGGGCGCAGATGTCCTATAGTTACACCTATCGAAAAGTTATTTGCAGTAACGACGATGACTATGAGATGTTCACCAGGTTTTTCATGGAGAACCGCAGTTCGTTTTACCATCCTTACAGTGTAAAAGGTGTCCTGTTTATCATCGAAAACAGCATCAGATGCGGCAATATCATTCTGCTCCTGAACGAGCTGGACGAGCCGGTAGGGCTCATTATCTATTATATTGGTACCCGGCAGAACAATTATGAGGACAGGCATGTCGGATATATCGACTTTATCCTTATCCGTAAGGACTACCATGGCACAAGAGTTTTTCTGGATGGTATGAAAGCCATATTGGAAGCCATGGAAAATGCAGGAGTCGAAGAGATCCGATTCTGCGCGGATTCTGAAAATCTTTATTTAAGGGTTCTTTATGCCAAACTGGCGAAAGTGGTGGACCGGGTCCATTACGACAAGCAGAGCAGGGAGTACCTGGTAACATATACCGAAGAGGATGTGTATTCCATGAAGCTGGCGGATTATGCCCGGATCGTAAACAGATTTTTAAAAAGAAAGCAATGAAAAGTATCCATATAATGCTTCAGATATGATATGAGCCCTGGCGAGGAACTGACCTGTGATTATATCGCTCGACATGAAAGATTGGCTGTGTTCTCTTATATCAGAAGTATGGAGTGGCTATTCAGGTTTGGAGAGGATTTATGTTTAGGATCGGTGTATGCCGAAGTGAAAGTGAATTCGAGAAGGGGTTGGATTTTCTGTTGCGGAACAGGCGGGACTTTCTTCCAGGCTTAAACCTGGGTCAGATCCTGTACCTTTATAAAGGATGTCTCCATTATGGAGAAGTAATAGCTGCGTGGAACAAAAGCGGAGAGATGGTCGGTATACTGGGATATGTCAATGTTCCTCCGGAAAGAAACAAAGATCATCAGGTAAGCCTGAGAATAGCCTGCATCGCTGAACCTTACAGAAGGACCGGGCTTTTTTATCAGGGTCTGAAATTCCTGGCAGGTTATTTTTCCGACAGAGAGAGCAAAGTTGAAAAAATCGACTTGTTTGCCCCGGAGAAGAATAAGTATCTGAACAATCTTTTCTCAAAATTTGCAATGCGTGAGTCCACTGTACAGTACAATTACATGGGAACACTGAACCACTTTTCAGTAACTTTGGAACAACTGAATAAATTCCGTGACCGACCCTGATTTCCAGTTTGTGTACATGAATATCCAGGCAAATCACCTGTTCGGGTGATGTGCTAATAACAGAAAAAAAGTATAATGTCAGATGAGAAAGAATATTGTCTGAAAATCACTACTGTGTGGTCGGCCTGCGATGCCGGCTCCAGTGTGACCGGACGTGATACGGATCGATGTTGATTCAAAAAAACCGGCATGCATCAGCAACAGATGAGGCAGAAAGTTGGGCCAGATGTCATGAGAACTTACGGGTGATTCCCAGCAGGGAGGTGAAACCATGAGAATATATTCTGCAAACCCTGTTTGTGACGGTGGTCATGATCAGATGTTATAAACTGGAAGTGGCAAGTTATTGCAGGAACAGTTGAATTATTCAGGTAGAAAGAAAACATATGGCTTAAAGTGATGCATGCCAAAACTATGATGGATCGTATGCTGGCTTGATTTTCTGTTGTGGTGCAGGNGGGATTTTTCCCGCTTTTATTTTTTGGCCGATTTCCGGAGCTTATGAGCAGCCTGGAGAAAAACGTGAAAGGGAGCCTTTCAGTGCAGAGCCGGTCAGAAAGGCAACCGGGGCTCAGCCGGCGGGCATGCGGGNGCGCAGGTCCTGGCAAGTAAAACGTTTGACTAACATACTCCTGAGATTATATAATATAATCGCTACAACATGCAAAGGAGTGTAAGCCATGACCATGAAAAAGCAAGGATACAATCCCTATCTTCCATCATGGGAGTATATCCCCGATGCAGAGCCCTATGTTTTTGACGGCAGGGTCTATATTTACGGATCTCATGACCGGTTCAACGGGTATGTTTACTGCCTGAACGATTATGTATGCTGGTCGGCGCCTGTTGATGACCTTTCAGACTGGCGCTATGAAGGTGTGATCTATAAAAAGACGGACGATCCGCTGAACCCNGACGGAAGCATGTGCCTGTACGCGCCTGATGTCACTGTCGGTCCCGACGGACGATACTATTTATATTATGTTCTTGACAAGGTTCCGATAGTGTCAGTTGCTGTTTGTGACACACCTGCAGGCAAGTACGAGTTCTACGGCTACGTGCAGTATCCTGACGGNACACGGCTTGGAGAAAGGGAAGGAGATCAGCCTCAGTTCGATCCGGGGCTGCTGACGGAAGGCGATGTGACCTATCTGTATACAGGATTCTGCCCCAAAGGTGATAAATCCAGGAAAGGCCCCATGGTCACGGTACTGGGTCCGGATATGCTCACCATTGTTGAGGAACCGAAATTTATCGCTCCAAGCGAGCCATACAGCAAAGGAAGCGGATATGAAGGGCATGAATTTTTCGAGGCCCCGTCGATAAGAAAGCGGGGAGACACATATTATTTCGTATACTCTTCCGTTGTCTTCCATGAGTTGTGCTATGCCACGAGCAAATATCCGACGAAAGACTTTGTCTTTGGCGGAGTGATCGTCAGCAACAGTGATCTGCACATAGATACATATAAGCCGGCCGATAAACCNATGTTCTATGGAGGCAACAACCACGGCAGCATCGTTGAAATCAACGGACAATGGTATATTTTTTATCACAGGCATACCAATGGCACCAATTTCAGCAGACAGGCCTGCATGGAACCCATCACGTTCCGTGAGGANGGATCCATACCCCAGGTGGAAATGACATCCTGCGGTCCCAACGGAGGGCCTCTCGAAGGGCGCGGAGAATATCCGACATATCTGGCATGCAACCTTTTCTGCAGCGAAGAGTCTCTTTACACCGACTGGACCGCATCCTGGATGAACAACCAGTTCCCCAAGATAACCCAGGACGGGAAGGATGGAGACGAGGAGATCGGCTATATCGCCAATATGAAGGATTCGGCAACTGCGGGATTCAAATACTTCGACTGCGAAGGAATAAAGAAGGTGAAAATCAAGACAAGAGGATACTGNAAAGGTGTCTTTGAGGTGAGGACAGCCTGGGACGGACCGGTTCTTGGCACGATCCCCGTGGGATTCTCAAATATATGGAAAGAATATTCCGCCGACATTACCATACCTGACGGGATCAATGCACTTTATTTCACATTTAAGGGCGAAGGAAGCGCTCACTTTGGCTCATTCACACTGGAGTAGGTCCTGTGTCGGGCGCAGCATCCAGACACTGATTCTGGAACTGCGTCATGTTGAATACTCACAGCCAAAAAACCCTTCCGGTATCTGTGCTTACAGACTGCCGGAAGGGTTTATCAATGAATAAGTGTCCGGGTATCGTGACTGGCATCATTATGTCTGCCTGACTGTATTGCCATCACTTTATTTCTTCGTCGAAAACCACCGCTACTTTCCCACATTTGCCTTCTGCCATAAGACGATAGGCTTCTGATACGTTTTCAAGAGTAAAGCGGTGTGTTACGAGATCTTCGGGATGAATGCCCCACCGTACCAGTTTTTCGGTGAGTTCTTCCATTTTCCAGATGCTTGTCACCCATGAACCATAAATCGTCTTCTGGTCGTGGATGATATCAGGACTCGGATCGAATTCACAAGCTCCGCCTTCTCCCACGAATGCGATGCGGCCCCATTTGCGAGTGGCGCGGATCGCCAGCTGCCTGCCGGAGGTGTGGCCCGAACAGTCGATGGCACGCTCCACTCCATAGCCTCCCGTAAGGGCGCGTATCTGTTCCAGTGTATCCGGACCATTGATGAATACGTGATCTGCCAGCTTCATTTCTGCAGCCAGCTCACAGCGTTCTTTTATGACATCAGTTCCTATGAGTCTCTGAGCCCCCATTGCTTTGGCAAGCATCAGTGTCGCAAGGCCGACCGGACCAAGACCAACCACCAGTACAGCGTCATTGCCGGAAATGCCGATTTTTTCGAGACCTTCATATACAGTACCGAATCCGCATGCGATCTGGGCTCCGTCAGTGTAGGTCAGTTCGTCGGGGAGAGGAACACAATCTTTTTCGTCTGCCAGTATGTACGGTGCCATGCCTCCGTCTCTCTGCCAGCCATAGGCAGCGCGGAGAGGGCTGGTACAACTTATCATGTATCCCTGACGGCAGTCGACACACAAACCGCATCCGGAGATGTGATACAGGATGACACGGTCTCCCTCCCTGAATCTTCTCATGCCCGGTCCGCATTTCACGATCTGCCCGGCCGGTTCATGCCCGGCGATCTTATTCTGGTAGCCTTCAGGGCCCTTTCCCAGATGTTCATGGTAGATAGCCCTGATATCACTGCCGCAGATAGTAGATGACTTTGTGCGGATCAGTACCTGACCGTGCCCCGGTTCGGGGATTTCCACGTCCTTGAGTACTACAGTACTGTTGCCCGGCAGATAGGCAGCTTTCATCATACCACACATAAATAGACCTCCTAATATATTACTTCTATATTACTTCGATTTATCTGTACCTGCGATGACGCCGTCGACATCCCAAAGGTCGGTCCAGTCTTTCGCTCCTTCCCACAGAAAGACATGCCCCTTTATCAGGCGGCAGTTGCGGTCTGCTTTTTCAATATCACGCATTTCTTCTTCCGTCAGCGGCTCTGTGACAGTGCAGAGCANATTGCTGCGCAAATGGCTTCTCGTGGTGGAGAAGGGGATAGGTATCTGCCCCCTTTGTACTGCCCACTTGATGCATACTACTGCAGGGTGTACGTTTAGGCGTTCAGCGATCCTGATGATGACCGGGTCCTCTGTGTCGACTGTATCCCCTGGAGTCCTGTCACGGTCAGGCCGTTTCGGCGAGCCGACAGGGCAATAACCTATGGGCACTATGTTTTGCTTGAGGCAGTACTGGAAAAGTTCAGGCTGCTGGAAATGCGGATGAAGCTCCATCTGGTTGACTGCGGGCCGTATCCTGGCATCCTGCAGTACCAGCTCCAGTTTTGGGATGGTCATGTTGGAAGTGCCAATGTGTCTGACCAGCCCGGCATCCACCAGCCGCTCCATCTGGCGCCATACTTTCATGTAATTCTCATAGATATACGGTTTTGCATCCGGGTCTCTGGAGTCGGAGCCGACGCCGGGCGCATGGTGATTGGGGAAAGGCCAGTGTATGAGATAAAGGTCCAGGTATTCCAGCTTCAGGTCCTTCAATGTTCTGGCGCAGGAAATGAGCACATCTCCGTTGCCGTGCATATCATTCCAAAGCTTTGAAGTAATGAACAGTTCATCTCTTTTTACAAGACCACTTTCCAGCACCTCGCGCAGAGATTCCCCGATCAGGTGCTCGTTGCCGTATATAGAAGCACAGTCGATATGGCGGTAACCCATCGCGATGGCTTCTTTTACTGCGGCTGCAATTTCTTCACCGCTGTAACGATCCGATCCGAAGGTCCCGAGGCCTATACCGGGTATTTTCGCTCCTGTGTACAGGACTTTGTATGGTATCAGATCCGGATCGATATTGTCATCAGCAATTCTGAACGGTCTTTTATCCATATGGTAATACTCCTTTCTTATACAAGTACATCAGGGAACCGTTTCCATATCTGACCGATGTACCTGGCACCNACTAACCTGTTCCAGGTCCAGAGCCAGACAGTTGACATATTCTGTTGGCTTAACATCCGGCAGATCCACTACAAGCGTTCCATAAGACTGTTCAAAAGGTACATGGCCTGCTCCGGGCAGTCTGACTGCTTTTACCTTTTCATCAGGCTCAAGTGTTTTAATGACAGCCCTGTTATTNTCAGCCCTGCATGGTCACATACCAATTAAATTATACCGCATCCATAATAAGTCAGAAGGGCTTATATTAAGATTAGTGTGGACAAAATTAACCTTATTATGTTATCATGTTTTCACCTCAAAAGTCGCTCNATATGGTGCGCAAACTATAACCTGATTGCGGAGGGTGCCTGCAAATGCTTCAAAATAGAAACATTTTTGAAAACATAAGCGTTAAGAGCCTTATCAGCCATGTAAATTACTGCGCGCCTGACTGGGGTGAGACCGACTGCTCGTATGGCTACAACAAGTTTTACTACTTTATAGAAGGCGATGCGACACTTATTATCGAAGGAGACGAATACAAACCGGAACCGGAGGAATTGTTCCTGATACCGGCGGATAGCAGACACACATATTTTCATGACCCTGCCAGACCTGTTTATAAATACTGGTGTCATTTTGACCTTCGTCTGGACAGGGGAAGGAAGCTGGCCTATTCCCGGGACGGGGCAAAATGCAGGATACCCCGAAGGAAGATCGTCCCTGTTTTTGAAAAGCTGATCAACTCCTGCAGCTCTTCAGATCCGCTGGATACTCTTGCGGAAAAGGCTGCACTTCTTGAAATCCTCAGGCTGTTTTTAAGCGGTGTTGACTATGTGGGTATACTGCCTGACAGTATGGACGATTTTATCGTAACTGTTAATGAGTATATAATGCGGAATATCCGCTCGACCATCACACTTCAGGATCTGGCTGGTATCGTCCATCTGCATCCCAATTATTTCATACAGTATTTCAGGAAGCGCTTGAATGTTTCTCCCATAGAGCATTTAAATATACTGAGGCTGGAAAAGGCGGCACAGCTTCTCATCCGATATCCTGAATGCACTGTCGCCGAGATCGCGATGGAAGTAGGCTTCAGGGACTACCGCTATTTCAGCCGGATCTTCAGAAAAAGGTATGGGATAACACCGTCAGCATATAAAAAACTTGGGCGGTTTGATGCCCGGTACGACGCTTAGACAAATATCGACGATTCATTTGCAAATAAGCGTCTAAATGTCGTGTGTGGCATCTTTTTGTGATATAATAATTATTATATCAAGGCAAAAGCTGGCATATACAGCACATGAGGATGTGATAGCTGTGTATTTCATCAGAAGATTCAAGAGATCGGAAAGATATGCTGATATAGAGGCGAAATTCAATCAACTGAGTGAAACAGTCAAGTATGGCCAGCAGCTTGCCCGAATCGGCTGTTGGCTTTACGAGATCGAAACCGGTCAGGTCTTCTGGTCTGAGCAGGTATTCAACATCCTGGGCTGTGGCTTCAATAGTCTCAATGAGACCCTTGAGAGCTTCCTGCCTTATGTCCACGCTGACGATCTGGAAGCGGTGGAGGAAGCCACACAGCTTGTGAAAGCCGCCAAAGAGTACGATGTCGAGTACAGGATCGTTGCAGCTGATAATCAGCTGAGATATGTGCGGGAAAGGACTAAAGTTATCACAGATGAGGACAATACTCCGATCAAGGTTGCCGGGATCATCCNGGATATCACCGAGCAGAAGCTGAGAGAAAACAGCCTCAGAGAGATCGGTGACAATTTGAGCAAAGCACAGAAGGTAGCCGGGGTCGGCANTTGGAAATATGATATCGCAAAAGACGAACTGTACTGCACCGATGAAGTGTTCAATATATATGATACCGAACGTACGGAGTTGAAAACCTTCGATGATATTTTAAAAAGGGTACATCCTGATGATCAGGGCAAGGTGACCGGATCTATGGATCAGCTCAGATCAGGGAAATCCGTCTCTGTCGAATACCGGATCACATTGGATGACGGGGCAGTCAAATATGTCGAAAGCAATGCGGAGCCCATAATCAACGGAGAGGGGCAGATCACAGGTGTTTTTGGCACTACGCAGGACATAACGGAGAAAAAGCTCCTGCATGATGACCTGGAAAGAAGCTACAGAAGTCTTCTCGAGGTCGAGCGTATCGCTAAGATGGGAAGCTGGGAAATAGACCTGGTAAACAGGAAAGTGCTTTTCTGCTCGGATGAAGTGTATAAAATGTACGGTATCCCCAAAGGCCGGACGGATATTGACATAAAAACCATAATGGAGTTTGTGCACCCGGATGACAGGCCGATAATAATGGATATCTACAAGAATACATCTGAAAAGCAGCCCGTNCATTTTGAACTGCGCGTCAGGAGACCGGACGGTTCAATTTTGTATGTGGACAATTTTATAGAAATCACATTCGATGAGAACGGAAACCCTGCTCACATGCACGGAACGAGCCAGGATATCACAGAGAAAAAGGAACTGCAGAAAGAAATGGAGCTGGTCGAAAAGAGGGTGNTCCATTTATCGACGCATGACCAGCTGACAGGGATGCCCAACAAGATCGGCTTTGATAACAAGATCGATATACTGGCAAAGGGTGCTTTGGAGAACAATACGAGTTTCGCCATAATCATGCTGGATATCGACAGCCTGAGGTATGTTAAAAATACATTGGGATACGAAGCGGCAGAAGAGTATATCGTCCAGATCGCACTGAAGCTTAGACTGTATTGCGGTNAGACCAAATTCATAAGCCATTATTCATACAACCGGTTCATCATCATTTTTGAAGGCACTCACCCGATGGAAGTGTATGGTTCTTTCATTAAAGGCATCTATGCCTTGTTCTCTCAGCCTCTGAAGGACGTGGGACCAGCTGACTTTCCTGAGAGAACTGAAATGTTATTCAGGACAGGGGTATATATACAGCAGGCCTGTCCCGCCGGAGGAATTCGTAGAGGTACTGGCAAGGAAAGAATGTACGCCTGTGATATCGGACGGTATAACAGTACACGGGGAGCGGCGTAAATTCTTCAGGATAAAGTTNCCGCGGCTTTTGGAAACAGACCTGACCATATTGGAGATCAAGGGAAGAAAGGTGAATGTGGGCAATACGAAGGTACTCGTTAAGAACATAGGCCCAGGTGGACTATGCTTCATCTCCAATATCAGGCTGCCCGTTGACGAGAATATTATCCTGCAGTTCAGGACCTATCTGATCGGTGAGGAGGTCAGGGTATACGGCTGTACCGTATGGACCAGGGATATA
>JGI24708J26588_10002779_pt1 | contig 13112 bp, 8 predicted proteins | sample BioPla1DNA2_FD_26588 | JGI IMG/M metagenome (IMG submission 26588) | reverse complement strand
GAAAAAACAGTGTTGTCGAAATCGTTGTCGATAGCGTCTAATATTTGGGGTATAAGTAATTCTCCCAGTTTTTTTCGTTCGCGATAAATATCGTAATCCGATCCTCTTGAGAAATAAATGCGTTCAAAAGAACAGGCTGTGATTTTTTCTTTTTTTTCGACGATTTGCGATAATGAAATTTTCCCGTTTTTTTTCACAATCAATGCTTGCCCCGGTTCCAGTTCATGAACATNGTCTTTTGTCAAATTAAATGTTGTTTGAATAGCGGGTCGTTCTGAAGCAACTACCGCAACTTCGTCGTCGTAATAATAAAAGGCCGGCCGAATTCCCCACGGATCGCGTATGGCAAAAGCATCGCCGCATCCGACAAGTCCACTTATCACATAACCACCGTCCCATATTTTGCTTGCTCGTTTCAATAAAAACGGTATATCCAATCGTTCTTCAATTAAATGACTGATCTGTTGTCCGTTCAATCCTTTTTTATCGATATGATCGTATTGATATTGAACTTCTCTATCCAGATAATGACCTAGCGATTCGAGAATGATAAACGTGTCGGCATAATCACGAGGGTGTTGTCCTTCGGCAAGGAGTTGGTTGAACATTTCGTCGACGTTGGTCATATTGAAATTTCCTGCAAGTGCAAGACTTCTTGACGCCCAATTGTTTCGTCGCAATAGGGGATGCAAATATGCCGCTCCGCTTTTTCCTGTAGTGCTGTATCGGAGATGCCCGAGGAAAAGCTCTGCTGCAAAAGGGACGCTTTTTTTTACGAAATCGATATCATTTAATTTTTCGGGTGCAAATTGGTGAAATGTTTCATGCACCTTTCCAAATATATCGTCGATAGCACCCGATCCGGTGGCCCTTTCTCTGAAAATAAACTCATTGCCTGCCGACGCTTCCAACTTCACTGCGGCAAGTCCGGCTCCTTCTTGCCCGCGATTGTGTTGTTTCTCCATCAATAAATAGAGTTTGTCGAGCCCATACTGCCACGATCCGTATTTATCGTAATAATAATCGAGGGGTTTTAGCAGTCGGATCATTGCGATCCCGCATTCATGTTTAACAACATCTGTCATAGATATAACTTCCCGAATTAAATTACAAATTTAATCCTATTTACAGAAAAACGGGCATTCTTTTGGATTAAAAATTTAAAAGAACACCCATATAGGAGATTTTTGTTTATTTTCTTTCTCGTTGTTTTATAACTTTTTGTGCTCATCTTTTTCTGAGAGACTGTTTTTCTTCGTACTTTTGCGAAGTCAAGAGATGTGAATGTTTCACTATCGGCTAAAAGTCACACCAATTATTATAACGATAAATCGATTAAATTATGACCGTAAAACCATTTAAGTATCAAGAGCCTTTTCCTTTGGCTCAAGATGATACCGAGTACTATTTATTGACAAAAGATTACGTATCGGTTTCGAATTTTGAGGGAAAAGAGATATTGAAAGTCGATCCGCAAGGACTTACTTTACTTGCGCAGCAGGCATTTCGCGATGTGGAATTTTTGCTTCGCTCCGAGCATCATAAACAGGTAGCCAAGATTTTGGACGATCCGGAAGCTAGCGAGAACGATAAGTTTGTGGCATTGACTTTCCTGCGTAACGCGGAAATTTCGGCAAAAGGGGTTCTTCCATTCTGTCAGGATACGGGAACGGCAATTATCATCGGGAAAAAGGGGCAACAAGTTTGGACAGAAGGCAATGATGCCGAAGCACTGTCAAGGGGTGTTTACAATACTTTTGTGAATGAAAATTTACGTTATTCGCAAAATGCTCCCCTTACTATGTATGAGGAAGTGAATACGGGTTGTAATCTTCCTGCACAAATCGATTTATATGCAGTTACGGGAAATGAATATGAGTTTCTTTGTATTGCGAAGGGTGGGGGGTCGGCCAATAAAACTTTTTTGTTTCAGGAAACGAAAGCGCTGCTTAGACCCGATAAACTGGAATGTTTTTTGATTGAAAAAATGAAAATGCTGGGTACTACCGCGTGCCCGCCTTACCATATTGCTTTTGTCGTGGGGGGTACTTCGGCCGAAGCCAATTTGGCAACCGTGAAACTGGCGTCGGCAAAATATTACGATCATCTTCCTTCTGTTGGAAATGAATGGGGGCAGGCATTTCGTGATTACGAATTGGAAGAAAAATTAAAAAAAGCCTCCGAAAAACTGGGATTGGGTGCTCAATTTGGCGGGAAATATTTTGCGCATGACATACGGGTGATTCGTTTGCCGCGTCACGCTGCTTCGTGTCCCGTGGGAATAGGCGTTTCGTGCTCTGCCGATCGCAACATCAAGGCAAAGATCACCAAAGAAGGTATCTGGCTCGAGAAATTGGAGGACAACCCCGGTCGGTTTATTCCGGAAAAATATCGACAAGCAGGCGATGCGGGGGGGGTAAAAATCAATTTGAATCGCCCAATAAAGGAAGTTTTGGCCGAACTTGGCAAATACCCCGTATCAACTCGCTTATCGTTGAACGGAACGGTTATTGTGGCTCGCGATATTGCTCACGCAAAACTCAAAGAACGATTGGATAAAGGTGAAGATTTGCCTCAATATTTTAAAGACCATCCTATTTTTTATGCAGGTCCGGCGAAAACACCTCCGGGATATATTTCGGGCTCGATGGGGCCTACGACATCTAATCGCATGGATCCATATGTCGAAGAGTTCCAATCGCGTGGAGGTAGTCTGATTATGATCGGTAAGGGCAATCGCGGGCAAGAGGTAGTGGAGGCATGCAAAAAATACGGAGGGTTCTATCTTGGAAGTATTGGCGGTCCTGCTGCTATTTTAGCTCAAAATCACATTAAAAAATTGGAATGTGTGGAGTATCCCGAACTTGGAATGGAAGCAATCTGGAAAATCGAAGTGGAAGATTTTCCGGCCTTTATTTTAATTGACGACAAAGGCAACGATTTTTTCAAAATAGTACAAGCTCCAACGTGTGCCTATGGGAGTTGAGGGTCAGATTTTACGTATCCTTACTCCTCTTACGAAATGCGATTCTCCTTTTTCCAAAATTAGATCGGCGCGGAAACGGGTAGGTAAAATGTTCTGTCTTAGATTCGGAAGATTGATTTCATCCCAAATTTTATTGGCGAATTCTACTAATTCTTCTTCGGAGTATGAAGCATAACGGTGAAAATAGGATTCGGGATTTTGAAATGCCGTTTTCTGAAGCTTTTTGAAACGCTCTACATACCATTTGCGAAGATCTTTCTCGGTGGCATCTACATAAATGGAAAAATCAAAAAAATCGGACACAAAAACTTTGTGTCTCGATTTTTTATTTATTGTGACCTGTAGAATATTGATTCCTTCCACGATTAAGATATCGGGTCTTTCAATCACTTGTACCCGATTGGGTATTACATCATAGTACAGATGTGAATACACCGGAGCTTCAAGTACTTCGCGTCCCGATTTTACCGCAGAAAGAAACGCCACCAATTGTTTGGCGTTGTAGCTCTCGGGGAACCCCTTTTTATTGAAAATTCCACGTCGTTCGAGTTCGGCATTGGGATACAAAAATCCGTCGGTCGTGATAAGTTCTACTTTGGGGTTTCCCAGGGTCATGGAAAGTAATTTCTGTAGCACTCGCGCGGTAGTGCTTTTCCCCGCCGCAACACTTCCGGCTATGCCGATAATATAGGGCATACGACGACTAGTATTGTCGAAAAATTGATCGCGTTCGTTATGCAGATTACGATAATGCGTAATGTGTATCTGCAGCAACCGTATCATTGGAAGATAAATATCTTCGATCTCCCCGATGGTAAGGGGCTCGTTGAGCGCCTGCAATTGGGTTACGTCGATATCGGAAACCGGAAACATGGGGTGTTCCTCGAGTTTGCTCCATTCTTCGCGCGAAAAACTTCTAAAAGGCGAGTATGTAACCTCGTAGGGTTTTTTGCTCATTTCATTGATTTTCGTGCTGCAAATTTACATGATATTTTTTAATTTATACCCCGAGGAATAAAAAATCGAAATTTCCTTACATCATTTCAATGCTGCGTTTAATGAAATCGCTCAGCGCTTCTCCTTTCAGCATACTATTGGAAAGTAAAGCAAGGTCTATCATTTGTTTTATTTTTTTGTTTTCGGATGCATACTGGAGAAGTGCTTCTTTTTCTTTGTCTGCCGTTTCGTCGACAATTTCCTTGATAAGCGGGTGTCTGGTGTTGACCACTACCTGATAAATGTTGGGCATTTCGCTGTAAAACGACATTCCCGGCTGTATCTCAGCCATTTCTTTCATCCGACGCGAGAATTCGTCTTGGATAATTTGGATAGGTTTGCTGTTTTCTTCCAATGCTTTAAATTCCACGACAAATTCCGTTTTGTCCATCTTTGGCAATTGGGATTTCACTATTTCACTCAGTGCTTCTTTTTCTTTGTCGCTGAGTTCTACTTTTTCGGTTTCTTCTTTTTCGATAAGGTGTTCAATCGTATCGCTATCCACACGTACAAAACGGGTCTTTTCGGTTTTATGTTCAATGAGCCCCATCCACGGAATATCCAATTGTCCGTCCATCAGCAATACATCGTATCCTTTTTCCTTTGCTGCATCGATAAAGGCATACTGATCGTCCTTGTTGGTGGCATACAAGTAAACCAACGTGCCGTTTTTGTCGGTTTGATTGTTTTTTATCAGCGTTTTATATTCATCCAATGTGAAATATTTTCCGTCGATGTTTTTCAACAGGCAAAATTTGAGCGCCCTTTCATAAAATTTTTCATCTGTCAACATTCCATATTGGATAAACAATTTGAGCCCATCCCATTTTTCCTCAAATTGAGCGCGATCTTTTTTGAAAATTTCTTCCAGCTTGTCGGCAACTTTTTTGGTTATGTGATTGGATATTTTCTTTACATTTTTATCACTTTGCAGATAAGAACGGGAAACGTTCAATGGGATATCGGGCGAGTCGATAACGCCATGAAGCAACGTTAGGAATTCGGGCACGATACCTTCAACCGAATCGGTTACAAACACTTGATTGCAATACAATTGGATTTTGTTCTTTTGCAGATCGATATTGCTTTTTATACGCGGGAAGTACAATATTCCTGTCAGATGAAACGGATAATCTACATTGAGATGAATCCAAAACAGGGGTTCATCCAACGTCATCGGATAAAGTTCGCGATAGAAGTTCAGATAATCTTCATCGGTTAGTTCTGTTGGTTTTCGCTTCCATAATGGATTGGGATTATTGATAACGTTGTCTTCATCTGTTTCGACATACTTTCCGTCTTTCCATTCCTTCTTTTTTCCGAACACAATGGGAATAGGCAGGAAGCGGCAGTATTTTTTCAACAGGAATTCAATTTTTTCTTCTTCCAGAAATTCCTTGTGTTCATCGTCAATGTATAAAATAACGTCTGTTCCTCTATCGGTTTTTTCGACTTCTTTTATTTTATACTCGGGCGTACCTTCGCATGACCATTTGACAGCAGGTGCGTCTTCTTTGTATGACTTGGTAACGATTTCTACTTTTTTGGAAACCATGAAGGTTGAATAAAAACCCAGTCCGAAATGGCCAATGATGGCATTTGCACTGTCTTTGTATTTGTCCAGAAATTCATTGGCAGACGATAGTGCTATCTGATTGATGTATTTATCGAGTTCTTCCGCCGTCATACCGATTCCACGGTCGGAAATGGTCAGGGTTTTTGCTTTTTTGTCAATGGAAACCCGTATGGAAAGATCCCCAAGTTCTCCTTTGAATTCCCCTTTATCGGCCAATGTTTTTAGTTTTTGGGTGGCATCTATTGCATTGGAGATTACTTCACGCAAAAATATTTCGTGATCGCTATATAAGTATTTTTTGATAATAGGGAATATATTTTCTGTCGTTACTCCTATTTGTCCTTCTTTCTGCATATGTCTTCTTTTTTTAATGGGTTATTGCTAATTTGAACGTGCAAATAATATGCCATTTTGTCATTAGACGGTAGATAAAATATAGTTGTTTTCTCATAACCGACTTATTGTCGGATTCGAATGACAATTCCGGAATATTTTTTCGATCTATTTTTATTTATAGATATAGATATAATCAATTGATTATAAGCGATAGATTTCTATGTTTTCCGGTGCTTTATGTATTTGGTAATCAGACAATAAGATATTTTATTTTTCTTGTTAACACTATTTAATCATATAAGGAACGGAATAGTTGTGTTTTTGAAAAATATATTTTTAACTTTGTTATGGATGAAAGTGGAAAGATTTTTGATTATCTATATACCGTAATCCTCTTAACACACAAAAAAGATTCTTATGAAAGCAAATGATTCTTTCGAAAACAGACTTCTTGGGTTGCAGGATAATATGTTTAATTTTGCATTGACACTCACCTCCAACAGAGAAGAAGCAAGAGATTTGATGCAGGAGACAACACTTCGTGTGTTGGACAACAAGGAGAAATATTATGAAAATATAAATTTTAAAGGGTGGGTTTTCACCATTATGCATAATATTTTTGTAAACAATTACCGTAAGATAGTCAGGAGTAAGACTATTATCGATAAAACGGAGAATTTATATCATTTAAACTTGCCTCAAGATTCGGGATTCGATACACCGGAAGGTGCTTATACCATTAAAGAGATTAATATGGCTATCAACAGTTTCACCGACGAATACAAAATTCCCTTTTCAATGCATCTTGCGGGATTCAAGTATGAGGAAATTGCTCGGCATTTGGGACTTCCTATTGGAACGGTGAAGAGTAGGATTTTCTTTGCGCGAAAACGTCTGCGGGAAATGTTGAAAGATTTCAGATAAAAAAAGCATCATTATAAATCATGTAAAGAGGGTATCCGAAATATATTTTTCGGATACCCTCTTTCTTTGTCGTGGGGATACACCGCTACCGGCAAGAAACAGTAACGCCGCGTACACTGCTACTTGCAAGATGAAAGTTCGTGTACACGCCGAGCCGGAATCCCAAAGGCAGACGGTTGTTTTCTGTTGCGTTACTCGAGAAAGTTCGTGTACACGCTGAGCCGGGAGTGGCGGCGAAAGGATAATCAGTTGTTTATCTGCGTTTTGGTCTTTTCTTTCTTAACGGTAAAATTTTTCGGGTTCTTCACTTTCTGTTTCAGCAAAGCAATATCCAACACCTCTTTTACGTCATCCACGTAGTGAAATTTAAGTCCTTTCAGGTAAGAGGGTTTGATTTCTTCCACATCTTTTTTGTTTTCTGCGCTCAGGATAATTTCTTTGATTCCGGCACGTTTGGCAGCCAGAATTTTTTCTTTGATTCCGCCAACCGGAAGTACTTTCCCTCGCAAGGTGATTTCTCCCGTCATGGCCAGATTGGCTTTCACTTTTCGTTGTGTGTATGCCGAGGCCAGCGAAGTGATCATCGTTATTCCTGCCGAAGGCCCATCTTTGGGAATAGCTCCTTCGGGAACATGAATATGGGTATTCCAGTTTTCGAAAACTTCCGGATCGATATCCAATTCTTCGGCATGTGAACGGATATATTCCATTGCCAGCATGGCCGATTCTTTCATTACATCGCCCAAATTGCCGGTTATGGTGAGTTTGGATCCCTTTCCTCTGCTCAGCGAGCTTTCCACAAACAAAATCTCTCCACCCACGGCTGTCCATGCCAGTCCGGTTACAACACCTGCATATTCGTTGCCTTGATAACTTTCTTTGGTGTAGGGCTCTACGCCAAGGTATTCTTTTAAATCGTCAACTTGCAGTTCTTTGGGATATTCTTGGTTATCGGCTATTTTTCGGGCTATCTTTCGCAGAATTTTTGCAATTTGCTTTTCCAATTCCCGCACACCGGATTCTCGCGTATAATTTTCGATTATTATTTCCAGCGTCTTTTTCGGGATGTTGAAAGCATCTCGAGGAATACCGTGATTGTCCAATTCTTTTGGAAGAAGATGGCGTGAAGCTATTTCGATTTTTTCTTCGGTGATATATCCGCCCACATTAATCAGTTCCATTCTGTCCAAAAGAGGTGCCGGGATGGTGTTCAGGTTGTTGGCCGTGGCAATGAAAAGTACTTTCGACAGGTCGTAATCGATGGAAAGATAATTATCGTGGAATGCCGAATTTTGTTCGGGATCCAACACCTCGAGCAGTGCCGATGCCGGGTCGCCCCGAAAATCGCTGCCAATCTTGTCTATTTCATCCAATACGAAAACGGGATTGGAAGATCCGGCTTTCTGTATATTTTGAATGATTCTGCCCGGGATGGCACCGATATAGGTGCGTCGATGCCCTCTGATTTCGGCTTCGTCGTGCAATCCTCCAAGGGAAATACGAACGTATTTGCGGTTCAGCGCTTCGGCTATGGACTTTCCCAACGAAGTTTTTCCCACACCCGGAGGCCCGTACAAGCAGAGAATGGGCGATTTCATATCTCCTTTCAGCTTCAGGACCGCCAAGTGCTCTATAATGCGTTCTTTTACTTTTTCCATTCCGAAATGATCGCGGTCGAGGATTTTCTGGGCATTTTTCAAATCGAAATTGTCTTGCGTATATTCATTCCAAGGCAATTCCACAATGGTTTGCACGTATCCATATTGTACCGAATAATCGGGCGACTGCGGATTCAATCGTTCCAGTTTTTTTACTTCCTTTTCAAATATTTCGGCAACTTCCTTGCTCCATTTTTTTTCTTTTGCTTTTTTACGGAATTCATCAATTTCAATTTGCTGAACATTGCCTCCCAACTCTTCTTGAATTGTTTTGAGCTGTTGTTGCAGGTAATATTCTTTTTGCTGCTGGTTCAGATCTTCGCGTGTTTTCATCTGAATATTCATTTTCAATTCCAATATCTGCATTTCGCGATTCAGAATCATCAGCAGCCGGTAGGCTTGTTCTTTTTCGTCGTCGATATTCAGTAATTCTTGTTTTTCGCGACTGTCGAATGGCAAATTGGTAGCACAATAGCTTACCAACATATCCAAAAAAGCTTCGTCGTTTAGTGTTTGCAGCAGTTCTTTGGGAGGTTCGCCCAATAGTTGCAGCATCTGTATCATGGTGTCGCGGATGGAATCGAGAATGGCTATATATTCCTTGTCGTCTTTTGAGGCAGGAACAGATTCTTTTATTTTATACTTTGCTTTGAAAAAAGGCTCGGTTTCCACCATTTCGTCCCATTCGAATCGTTTTTTTGCTTGAATGATAATGCTGAGATTATCGTTTCCCAACTCAATTACCCTCATTACTTCGGCAATAACGCCAACGCGATACAAATCGTCCGGCTCCGGATTTTCGATGTCGCCGTCTTTCTGGCATACCAAACCGATATACCGTTGTTTTTTGCCCAGCGACTTGATAAGTCTCAAAGATTTTTCTCTTCCCACCGAGATAGGGAGTCTGCTTCCGGGAAAAATAACGGTATTTCGCAAAGGTAAAACGGGTATGGTATCGGGTAAAACCGAATTGTCTATATCTTTGTTGTTGTCCATAAAATCGTCGGCAATAAATGAAACAAAATTAGGATCCGTTTCTTCGGAATCGTAACTATATATTATTTTATGAAACATAATTTATTTGTTTTGCTATTTCGTAATATTTTTATTTTCGTTTCCTTTTACTGCTTTTACTAAAAGGAAGACGTTTTTCCATCACACTAATGCAAACAAAAATAAGGTTATTTTGTTTTATTATTATAATTGTCCAAAATCCATGCCAAATAGATGATTTGGAAAATGCCGGCTTCTTGTTTTCGTTTTAAAAGTTTTACGATCTATCGCAATCGATGTGCCATGAAAGAAGGAACGGATGGGGTATTGTTGGGGGGCATGGACTTCGGCAGATCAAAACAAAAACATATTGGATTATGATTAAAATAACCGTAATTGGAGCAGGGAATGGGGGGCAAGCCCTGGCAGGATATTTGGCCATGAAAGGTTTTGATGTTGCTCTTTTCAATAGATCGAGAAGAAGAATATATCCTATCATTGAGTCACATAAAATTAAGATTGAAGGACAGGTTGAGGGAGAATACGAAGTGTCTTTTGCGACAACAAAAATCGATGAAGCCATCAAGGGGAGAAAGCTCATTATGGTTGTGGTACCGGCTTTTGCTCACAAAGAAATTGCAGAAAGAGTGGCTCCTTTTTTGGAAGACGGACAAATCATCGTTCTGAATCCGGGCAGGACGGGGGGTGCATTGGAATTTTACAATACGTTGAAAAGGGAGGGCGTGACAAAGGACGTTATCGTTGCGGAAGCACAAACTTTTATTTTCGCTTCCCGCATGTCGAATCCCGGTGTTACGCGAATTTTCAGAATAAAAAATGCGGTACCGGTTTCGGCTCTTCCGGCTTCGAGAAATCCCGAGTTGGCCGAAGTATTGTTAGAGGTAATGCCCGAATTTGATGTTGTTAAAAACATTTTATATACGAGTTTTAATAATATAGGTGTTGTTTTGCATCCGGCTACCTTGATTTTGAATGCCGCACGAGTGGAAACGACTGCGGGTAAATTCGAATTTTATTTCGAAGGTATCTCTCCTTCCGTTGCCAAAGTACTCGAAAGGATCGATGAAGAAAGATGTCGGGTAATGGAGCTTTTCAATGTTCAACCGATGACTGTAAGAGAATGGTTGAGTTACGCTTACGATGTGAGAGGTCAAAATTTATATCAAGCTATTCGCAATAACGAGGGTTACCGCGGGATATATGCTCCAACCAGTTTGAATAATCGTTACCTTCTTGAAGATGTACCCATGAGCTTGCTCCCAATTTCGTCTTTCGGGAAAGAGTTTGGTGTAGAAACCCCTGTTATCGATTCCATGATTACCATAGCCAATGCGATGTTGGACGGCAACTTTTGGGAAGAAGGGAGAACGGTTGAAGATTTGGGATTGAAAGGGTGGAGCATAGAGGAAATAATTAAATTTGTTGAGGAGGGAGAGGGATGAAAAAAATTTTAGGTGCTTCTATCGGGAGCGATGTACACGTTGCCGGACTTTTGAATTTTTTGGAACTCGCAAAAAACGAAGGATACGAAACTGTGAATTTGGGTGCGGCTGTGCCAATAAGTCGAGTGATTGAAAGCATAGAAAAAGAAAAGCCGACCATTGTGGCGTTGAGTTATCGATTGGGGGCAGTTGCTTTGTCGAATCTATTGGATGAATTTGCCAAGGGAATAGAAAAAATAGGGGTTGGCGATAAAATCGATTTTATTTTTGGTGGAACCACGGAAACCTCCGAAATTGCAGCTCAATCGGGCATTTTTAAAAAAATATTTGACGGTTCGGAGGAAGAAGAGGATGTTGTTCTTTTTTTAAGAGGGCAAATGAAATATCGTGAAAAGCAGGATTATCCCGACAGCTTACCCGAAAGAATTGCATTTAAACATCCTTACCCGCTGATAAGGCATCATATCGGACTTCAAACGATAGAGGAGACCATCGTGGAGATTAGGAAATTGGCAGATTCGGAGCTTTTGGATATTATTTCGTTGGCGCCCGATCAGAATTGCCAACAATATTTTTTCGAACCCCATAAAATGCATCCCGCACAGGATGGAGCGGGTGGAGCGCCGATACGCTCGAGAGCAGATTTTTTGGAGCTTTATCGGGCAAGCCGAACGGGAAATTATCCTTTGATTAGGTGTTATTCAGGTACGAACCGGATAGTGGAATTCTCCAAGCTTTTGAAAGAAACGGTTAACAATGCCTGGGCGGCTATTCCTCTTTTTTGGTATTCCGAACTTGACCGTCGATCCGAGAGAAATTTGTTGGACGCCATAACGGAAAATATGGAAGGCATAAAGTGGAATGCCGCTCACGATGTGCCGGTGGAAATAAATGATGCGCATCAATGGGAATTGAGGTATGCTCATGATGGACTGGCGGTTGCCGTTACTTATTTGGCAGCTTATGTGGCGAAAAAGCTTGGTGTTAGGTGGTACATTCAGCAATATATGATGAATACCCCTCCCGGTTTGTCGCCTAAAATGGATATTGCAAAAGCTATTGCAAAACAGGAACTGGTTGAATCGCTGGCAGACGAAGGGTTTGTTCCGTATCGAATGATACGAACGGGTTTACTTTCATTTCCCGCAGACCCGGATAGTGCAAGGGGACAGTTGGCGGCTTCTATGTTTTATGCTTCTTATTTGAAGCCGCATATCATTCATGTTGTTTCGTATTGCGAAGCCATGAGAAGAGCAACATCGAAAGAGATTTTGGAAAGTGTGAAAATGGTTCGCAGGGCCTACACGTTGGCTGCAAAAGGATTGCCCGATTTCAGATGCGATCCCGAAGTAAGAAAGCGAGCCGATTCATTAAAGAGCGAAGCATGGGGCATCATTGAAAAAATCAAGAAATTATCTCCCAATGTAGATGATCCGCTGATCGATCCCCCAACGCTCTATATGGCTGTCAAGACAGGTATATTGGATGCGGTCGGGTTACAAGGGAATAGCATAGCGAGGGGCGAGGTTAAGGTGAAATTTGAAAACGGTGCATACGATGTAGTTTGAAATCGATGTAATTTTTTCCCTTCTCTTTCTCGGTTTCATTTTTGGTATTGGAGCAACGTTTTCCCTTTTCCGAGCATCATTTTACGTGTTGAGCCAATGTTGCTTCTCCTCGCGATGTTACTTTTTCTACCGGAGCGATTTCTTTACTTACTTTTTTGATATTGATTTTCTTTTCGGAGCAATTTTCTCCTCCCTTTCGCGCTTCCTTTCCAAGGTCAATTTTCCCATCGGAACAATTTTCTTTCGCTCCTAACCTTGATTTCAGTGTTGTGTAATCTTGCGCCTCCCTTGCTGACGTCGTATTTCCTATCGAAGAGATTTTCTCCCTCTCTCCCAACATCAAATTTAGTCTCGAAATAATTTTGCGCTCTCTTCCCGGCGGCGTTTTTTGTCTTGAAATAATTTTGCACCCTCTTTCCGATATCGATTTCAGTGTCGGAATAATTTTTTCCTCCCTCCCGGACGTCGCTTTTACTTTCAGATTTTCTCCTCCCTTCCCAACATTGATTTTTGTGCGGGAACATTTTTCCTCCCCTTTTTCGACCTTGATTTTTGTTCCGAACCACCGTTTTGCTCCAATTTCATTATTATTCTTTAACCAAAACGGCCGTA
>JGI24708J26588_10002773_pt1 | contig 13129 bp, 10 predicted proteins | sample BioPla1DNA2_FD_26588 | JGI IMG/M metagenome (IMG submission 26588) | reverse complement strand
GGAAATCACACCTAACTTTATTAAAACTAAAAAAACCATTTTTTGCAAAAAATGATTCTTTCAGTTTTTTATCTTGTCAATTTAACCTTTTCTTCTATTATTTTTAAAATAGTAGATTGACAAATATAATATATATGCTATTATGGGCTTTGAAATTAAATAAATCCGTTAGGTGAGGCTCCTATGCAAACATAGGCTGCTGCCCAAAAATGTCCAGAGACACCAATGGGTAGAACATGGATTGTCGACTTAAGGCTTTCCACAAAGTAGCTAACTTCATGTTTACGTTGCATAGTGCTAAAACTCTACGAATACGCTGATACTCGTACTGTTTAGTTAGCTCTCACTTAATGTGGGAGCTTTTTATTTGAATTCCAAGCAAAGGAGGGAGGTTAACATGCGCACAATTATTAAACGAAAAGACAAAAAAGCATTGCTTAAATATGTCAAAAAAATGCATCCTTATGACATTATTGAAGCACTAAATGCACTTACTCTTGATGAACAAGAGCTATTTTACTCACTGCTAAGCGAAGAAGAAATTGGCAGAATTGTTGCTTTTATGGAACCAGAAAAAGCTGCAGAAGTTATTGATGATTTTGATTTAACAAAACAAAAAAATATTATTGATACGCTTGAACTTGATGACGCTGCTGACATTATTGTCTATCTCGATAATGAAACTAAGTTAATTGAAGGTTTAGAAAAAGAACTTCATATTACGCAAGTATTAAAGTATGACGAAGAAAAAGTTGGCGCCCATATGTCTGATGCATATATTAGCCTTTCTTTAGGAACAGATATTAAAGCGGCAACTAAAAATGTTATTCAAAAAGCTGGGGAAATTGATGTTATTAATCACATCTTTATTGTTGATAGTGGCAATAAATATAAAGGGACGGTCGAATTAAGAGATTTAGTCCGCACTAAAGCACCAGCACTTATTGATGATATCACTGAATTTACTCCGTTTGTTTTCGCCAGTGATGACATTGAAGAATCAGTCCATAAAATGAAGAATTATGGTCTCCATGAAATGGCAGTTGTCAGCGAAGAATTAGAGCTTATCGGTATTATTACGATTGATGATGCGATCGAAATATATCATGAAGAATCCGTTGATGATTTTGAAAAGCTATCGGCACTACCAGATACAAAAACAAAAGGAGTTATTAAGTCCGCTGCTAAAAGATTACCGTGGCTCTTCTTACTACTAGTGCTATCAATGCCAATTGCAATTGCTACAAGTCGCTTTGAAGAAGTAATTACTTCAGTAGCGGTACTCGCCCTTTTCCAACCATTAATTCTTGACGCTGGGGGTGATGTTGCGAGTCAAACCCTTGCGGTAACTTTAAGATTACTTAGTAAAAATCCAAAAAAAGCGCTTAGAAATGGTGGCACCGAAATACTAACAGGAATTATTAACGGGCTTGGGCTTGGTATAGTCGCGGGTATAGTCTCTTTTATTATTTCCAAAGTAATTGGGATTACTGAACCCTTTAATGTATCATTAGTCGTCTTTATTTCACTAGCGGTGACGGTCGCAACTGGACCAATATTTGGATTATTCATCCCGCTTATTTTAGACAAGATGAAAATTGATCCAGCAGTCGCTTCTAGCCCACTTATTACTACACTTATTGATATTACTAGTGTTGTTATTTATTTCGGGGTAGCAACATTATTACTGGGGGTGATTTAAATGAAAAACTTAATGATTTTAAATGATGCCGCCTTAAAGAAAACTTTAGCGAAAATGCATCCTTATGACATCGCGACAAAAATGAAGGATGCTTCCGGCGATACGCAAATGCGATTAATTCGTTTGATGGCACTAAATAAAACAGTTGAAGTATTCCTTGAATTACCAATTGAAGTTTCGCGTCACTACTTTAGTTTATTAACGGAAACACAAAAAAAGCAATTCTTAGAAGCTTTTGAAATGGATGATTTAAAAACATTCATTACTAGTTTTGAAGACGACTATCAAATGTATCTATTAAGCTTACTAGGGACACATAAAGCTATAGCACTTAAAGTTTTAATGAGTTATGACGACGAAAAAATTGCAACAATAATGAGCACTAATTTTGTAACGATTACACAAAATTCAACGATCAAAGATACTACTGCGCATATCATTAATAGCTCAAAATACAATGATTTTGTCGATGATATCTTTGTAATTAATGAAAATAATGCTTTAATTGGAAGTATAACTTTAAAAGATTTAATTAGTGCACGCGCCACTGATACACTTGATAGCATAACTTATAGCATTAACAATTATTTAACACTTGATGACTCACTTAATGATGGTTATAAAAAGTTTGAAAACTATGCAAAAAGTGTCTTACCAGTACTAGATGACGATATGAAAATTGTCGGGATTGTAACTGCTGATGATGTATTAAATATTATGGTCGCTGAACATGAAGAAGACATCGCTAAGATGACAGGGGTTGGTGATTATGATGAATCATCCAATGCCTTTAGACGTTCTATACAAAGAATGCCGTGGTTAGTTATTTCAGTATTATTAAACTTAGTGATTGCTGCCCTATTATCAGTATTTGAAAAGACACTCGTTGAAGTCATCGCCTTAATTATGTTTCAACCAATGATTTTAGGGATGGCAGGAAACATTGGCACTCAATCAATTGCCGTGACGATTTTAAAATTAAATCAAGATGAACTTGCAGGTATCCATAATGAGAAAAAACACATTGGCAAAGAACTAGCAATCGGAGTCTTAAATAGCATCACTATTGGTCTTGGTGGTTTTTTACTCTCATTTCTTATTCTTAGTTTCATTAATATGGGAACGCATAGCCCGTTACTTCTAGCAATCACGATTGGGACTTCGCTTATGGGCGGGATGTTTATCTCTGCTGCCGCTGGTGTTTTTATTCCAATTATTTTAGAGAAGATGAAGGTTGATCCTACGATTGCTAGTGGTCCAATTATCTCGACGCTAAATGACTTATTCGCATTACTAATTTATTTTGGAATTGCAACATTAATCTTCTTACTATAAGAGCAAGAGAAGAGATGCTTACAAACAATATAAAAGACATCGCCACATGATGTCTTTTTTTATTAATGAAGGCTAATAGCATTTATTAATGCTATATTCACTTTAATGGCTAGGTATTATGATAAAATAAGTTAACTAAATGTAAGTTAACGGGGGTAAGTATGAAAATAATCCATACAGCGGATATTCATATTGATTCAAAGATGAATCGGTATGGTGGCGATAAAACAGAAAGACGCATTAGAGAAATTAAAAATGCTTTTTTTCGCATGATCGATTACGGAGTTAAGCACAATGTTAAAGTTATCTTAATCGCAGGAGACTTATTTGACAATAAAGAAGTAAAACTTGCTACCTTACGTGAAGTATTAACAAAAATTACAAGTGCACCAACAATTGATTTTATATATTTAGCGGGTAATCATGATGACCCAGCTGTATTTAATCATGAAAAATTAGCGGAATTACCTTCAAATCTTAAAATTGTGACAAAAGAAAATAATACATTCCTTTACGATGATGTATGTATTAAAGCTTATGATAACTATGCAGATGAAGATTACACTAAAACCTTAATCTTTGATCCAAATAAATATAACATCTTGATGCTACATGGCACTGAAGCTGAAATCCCTTTAAATAATTTAAAAGGCAAAAATATTGACTACTTAGCGCTTGGCGACATCCATATCCCCGATATTGCCGCGAAAAGATTAGATGCGCGCGGCATATATGCTTATTCAGGTGTGCTTGAACCGCGCGGGTTTGATGAAGTGGGTGAACGCGGCTTTTTTGTTTTAGAAATACAAAAAAATAAGCTGATTAGACGCGAATTTATTAAAAATAATAGTCGTACTTATCATATTATTGATGTCGATATCAGTGCATTAAACAACACTCTTGAAATTGAGTTAGCAATTAAGAAGGCCACTAATAAGATTCCTAGTGATGATATCGTACGTCTAAAATTAACTGGTAAATATGATTATGAATTAATCAAAGATATAAATGCACTGCGCGAATATTTAGAAAGTAAATTTTATTATGCAGAGTTAATCGATGATTCTAAGGTTAACCTTAACACTATTGATTTTGCAAACGAAGTATCATTACGCGGTGAATTCTTTCGCCTAATCGAAGCTTCAAATTACTCCCCTGAAGTTAAGGAAGAACTCTTAAAATTGGGTCTAAATGCACTAAAGGGAAGGAAAATTGACCTATGAGAATATTAGAACTTAATATTGATAGTTTTGGTAAGCTTGAAAATTACAATCTTAAATTTGATCAAAAGCTTACAATCATTAATGAAGATAATAGTTTTGGTAAAACAACGATTGCGCAATTCATTAAAGCGATGTTCTTTGGGATGAAAACCGCTAAAGGAAAAGGAAAAAGACTATCACTACCACGCTTTAAATATTTACCGTGGGGTAAAACCACCTATGGTGGTAACTTAACTTTTGTCTACAACGGGCGAACTTATACTGTTACCCGCACCTTTGGTGAATCGCTCTCTAATGATACGATTGCAGTTAAAGACTTAGCGCGCAATGTAAATATTGATGAATTAAATGGTATTAAAATAACGCGTGATAACCTCGGTGATATCATCTTTGGTGTAAATAGTGAAAGTTTTGAGAAATTAAACTTTATTCAACAATTAGAAGTTTTATATAGTAGTGATGAAAAAATTCATGATGATATTAATGTAAAATTACGCGGTCTGTTTGGGCATACAACAGAAGATAGTGATTACACTTCCGCATTTAATATTCTTGATGATGCTATAAAAGAACTTTCACCTGGTAACCAGCGGAGAAATTCACTATATAACAAAACTGACCGTGAACTCAATGCCACAAATAATCTTGTGTTTGAAGCAGAAAACGCTGTTAATTTAATTAGTGAAAACTCTGATGAATTAGTTGCGCTAAAAAGACAAAAAGCCGAAAATGATAAGCTAAAAACTAAACTTGAAAATGATTTAAAACTCGTTGCGAATAAAAAGATACTTGAAAAAGACCTTAAAGATTATAATGCACTAAATGATGAAATAAATAACCTTAATTTACAAATTGAAGAAAATAAAAAATTATTTGCGGGTAATAAAGTTGAAGACACAAATTTAGTGTATTTAGAAGAATTAAGCACGGATTTGTCGGCAAAAGAGAGTGAATTTAATAAATTTAAAGATGAAGCACAAACAGAAATTAATTCAATAAACGCTGCTCTAACTACTCTTGAAAGTACAAATGTTGAAGTCCTATTTATTAAAAGAGCGCANAAAGAAACTAGTGAANAAATNACTAAATTAGAAAATGAAGTAACTTTACTTAATGCAAATATAAAAAGATTTAGTTTCCTTGATATTTTCCTAAGCATTATCACGCTATCAATTTATTTCTTTGTCCTTAAAAGTAAGAATAATAAGTTAAGAAAAGAAATAGCGCTTTTAAATAAAACGATTGATGAACTTAATGTAAAACTTGAAAATTATGCCGCTGAACTAGCGACAATGACTAGCACAGAAAGTGACATTAAACTTAAACAAAAACTTGATGAGTGGACACAAAAAGTTAACCAGAAACAAAAAGAATTAGAAGCTTTTAAAGAACATGTTTTTGATGTATTTCGTAAGTATTCCGTTAAAGTTAATAGTGTTAGTGATGTTCAAGTTGCTTATTTCCTTATTAATAGTCACTATGAAAAACATTTAGCGCTTAATAAAAAGCTTAATGATGTAAATTTTAAACTTAAGAATTATGATATTAAAAAAATAAATAGTGATTTAAATTCTTTCGCCCTACTAGATGAAGAAGAATTAAACAGGAATAAGAGTAATGTCGACATCAAAAACGATGAATTAATCAAAAAAATAACAGCTTTAGAAAAACAAATTGAAGCAAATGAAGACTTAGCGAGTAACCTTGAAAATTACAAGTTTGAACGCGACGAATTACGCACTACAATGCAAAACTATGAGCAGAAAAAAGAATTATTAACTATCGCTAGAACATTATTAGAACACGCTAATCAGCAACTAGCAGCAAGGTATTTAACCCCGCTTCAAAATAATGTTAACGACTTACTTACGAAAATTAAATTAGAGGGCTACTCTGTAATGTTTGACGGAAACTCTGAAATGAAATTAAAAGATTTAGACACGAATGAATATTACGACTTTGCTTATTACAGTGCTGGTAGTCAAGATCTTATTTCGGTCTTAGTGCGCGTTGCCTTAATTGATTTAGTGTATCAAGACTTAAAACCATTTATCATTCTTGATGATACATTCGTTAACTTCGATGATAAAAGAATTAAACTCGTAAGACCCCTACTTGAAAAATTATCACAAGACAATCAAATTATTTATTTTACTTGTTCTAGCAGTAGGGACTTACGCTAATAAAATTTACAATGAATAAATACAACTAACTCATGTATTTTTACATTTATATTTTAAGTATTAGCACTATAAAATTGTTATAATTACGAAGTATGCAAAACGAAAATAAAACCCAAAAGTTTCAAATTAACAAAACATTCATTATTAAGCTAATTGTATATCTTTTAGGCATTATCTTAGTTGGTTTTGGTGTCCAAATAATTATTTATACAAATGTTGGAACAGCACCAATCGATGCGATGAACTATTACTTAGCAAGAATTTACTTACAACTTTTTAATAATAGTGATTTTAGTAAACTTAAAACAACAATCGGTGTTGCTTCATTAGCGTTTGGGACACTAACAGTGCTTGTCTTATTTATTATTACTAAAAATAAAGCCTTAATTTTTACATGGCTAAATATATTTATTGTTTCACTCGTAATTTCCATTTGGGGTTTACTTTTTGATACATTTAACCCGCTTAATACTACATTTTTCATCCGTGCACTAGTTGCTTTACTTGGGATTTTAATTATCTCTTTTGGTGTTTTCCTTGTGATTGTCACAGAATTCCCTGCTGGTCCACCCGAAGAAATCATGCGTCTAATTAATAAAAAAACAAATAATCTTTTTGTCGCTAAATTATTAGCCGAAACTTTTTATTTAGTTCTAGCATGTATAAGTATGATTATCTCAGTAACGATTATTGATGGTAATGGTGTGGAGTTTACCCAAGTTGGTATATTTACAATTGTGACACTGATTTTAACTTCTGTGTTCGTATCATTATTTGATTTAGCGTATCGAAAACTAGTCGTAAAGAAAGTAGAATCCGCTTAACGCGGATTTTTTTATAGTCACGCACCAAAAAAAATTGACTTACCATACTATATCTAATAAGATATAGGGGACTCCGAATCCGAAGAGTGGGGGACCCAACAGTCGTTTGGGGTGAATCAATTATAATTGTATGGATATTCTTAATGTCCTGAACCCGACAGCTAACCTCATAGGAGTAATTAAGAACATTAATTATTTTTATGAGAGGAGAAAATTATGGATGCAATTTTTGTTTTAATCCTAAAACTTGCCATCGTACTATCCGTGGGATTTATCGGATCACTCGTGGCCCGAAAATTAAAATTACCGAATGTTAGCGGTTATTTACTTTTCGGTTTGTTACTTGGACCATCACTCGGTCTTATTTTCAAAGGCTTTCCGGGCATTATCACTGTCGAAGATAGTGGCAATCTCAACTTTATAAGCCAAATCGCCCTTGCGTTTATCGCTTTTTCAATTGGTGCGGCATTTAGTATCAAATCAATTAAAAAGGTCGGTAAACCAATTTTAGTTATGACTTCAACTGAAGTATTAGGTGCGGTATTAGTCGTATTCTTTGCAATGTTCTTTTTACCAAAACCACAAGCAATTATGCCTGATGGTTATAACCCATTTAGCAAACCTAATGTGGCCTTTGGTTTAATTTTAGCGTCAATGAGTGCGGCGACTGCCCCAGCCGCTACCCTTATGGTTATTCGGCAATATCGGGCTTTTGGTCCTGTGACACGCGCTATTTTACCAATTACCGCGCTTGATGATATCTTTGGTATTGTTGTCTTTGGGTTCTTTATTTCTTTTGCGCAAATCTTAGCGTCAACTGGTCCTTTACCCCCAGTGTGGCTCATGATTTTAAAGCCATTTATTGAAGTGTTTGGCTCGGTTGCCCTTGGAATGATAATCGGTTTACTCTTATCGCTTCTAGCGAATAAGTTTGACCGCATTCGTGATGACTTGCAAGTCTTATCACTTATTGCTGTCTTTGGTACAATCGGATTAACATATTTGATTAATTATTACTTAGAACCACACGGTTTATCATTTAGTCAATTATTATCAAACATTATGATTGGGTCAATGATCGCTAATATTGCTAAACGTCCCGAAAAGACATTTAATGCGATTAACGACTTTGCTACCCCATTTTATATTCTTTTCTTCACCCTTGCTGGTGCAGGCCTTGATTTAGCCATTTTAGGAACAACCCCGCTCTTACTATTAATCGCTGGTGTCTATATCCTAGCGCGCGGCTTTGGTAAGTGGCTTGGTATCTTTGTAGGCGCTAATGTGGTTAAAGCTGAACCAACGGTGAAAAAGTACTTAGGCATTGCCCTTTTACCACAAGGTGGTGTCTCAATTGGATTACTGGCAATTGTCTACACACAGATGGCCCCGATGTATCCTGCCATTTCTACTGTTATAATGTTATCAGTATTAGTGTATGAAACGATGGGTCCAGTCTTTGCAAAATTTGCCATTAGTAAAGCCGGCGAAATTGGAGGTCTTGATCGCCTTGAACAATTATCAAGCCTCGACGGTATTGAATTAACCGAGGAAGGAGCATAATTATGCAAATCTTATTTATTGTTTTAAATGACTTATCTTACTTAGACAAGATCTTAGAAAAGTTTCTAGATCTCCATGTGCGCGGTGCGACAATTATCGACTCACAAGGAATGGCCGCAGCAATTATGCAAAATGAAGGCTTACTCTCATTGCTCTCCGGTCCTTTTGCGAGATCACTTGAAACTAACCAAAAAAACTCAAAAACAATCTTTACAGTTATTCCAGAAGCAGAAAAAGTGACGGAAGTTGTAAAAGCCGTCCAAGACATTATTTCTGATTGTAAAAAACAAGTTGTGGGCTTTATGTTTACCTTGCCAGTAAGCGGTATTTATCCACTTAAGCCTAAAAAATAAAATCATCTAAACATCAATAAATTCACGATTACATAATCGTGTTATAATTACTATGATTATGAGAAAACGCAAAGTAAATGAGTTTACCGAATATTTAAATCACTTAAATGCTGATGATGTCCAAAAAGTGAAAGCTTTTATGGTGAACTTTAAACAACATATGAACTTACCACTTAGCGAAGAAAAGAAATTACGGAAAGACCTTAAAGGGGCTCTGATGTATTACAACGCTATTGGTGTATCAGTAACTGAAGCTCTGCGCCGCCTTGATAATGAAAACCTTGGGGGATTTTACGCACGTCCCCCTCTTTTATATTACGCGCTTGATGACGCCGCAAAGATTTATCCTTTATCAATGAAACACGGCTTTCAAGCTGTGTTTCGACTATCTGCAAATCTATATGACGAAGTTGTACCGCAACTTTTACAAATTGCGCTTACCTTCACGATTAAACGCTTCCCGCGCTTTGCCACAACCTTAAAAAAAGGTTTCTTCTGGCACTATTTAGACGCTAATAAGCAACGCTACGGTATTGAAAAGGAAGAACATTTACCATGTCGTCCGATTAAAGTCGCTACAACAGGTTCAAAATCATTCCGCGTTTTATATTATAAAAATCGGATTAGTGTTGAATTTTTCCATTCGTTAACAGACGGAAAAGGCGGAATCGTCTTTTTACAAACATTACTTGATACTTATTTACGTCTTTTTGGTGTTGAAGGACACAAGCATCCAAGTGTACTCGATATTAATGCCGCACCACTTCCTGAAGAAGATGCAAACGAATTTAAAAGAACAACTGTCACAAAGCGCAGCGGATTTAAAGAAAAACGGGCCTTACAAATGAGTGGTAAAATTGAAAGCATTCGCCCGACACAAATATTGCATTTTAGACTTGATGCGAAAGAACTAGCTAAAACTGCCAAGTCATATGATGTCACGATTACAACTTATGTCTTAGCGCTAATCCTTTTAGCAAGTCGCTTTGCAACAGACGCTAAGGAAGGTGATATTGCAATTCAAGTACCTGTTGATTTACGCAAATATTATGAGTCTAAAACTCTCGCTAATTTTTCGCTTTATGGTGGGATAAGAATTCCAATTACAAGTATTACTACAATGGAACAACTTTTACCACTTGTCAAGGAACAATTAGTAACGGCCACAAGTCATGAAAAAATGAGTGAGATGATGTATTCCGCACACCGGATGAATAAAGATGTCCGCGGTTTCCCGCTTTTCTTAAAGTCACCGATTGCTAAACTTGCCTATGGACTGATGGGTGAAGCAATCTTTACGACAACATTAAGTAATTTAGGGGTTGTAAGTGCCCCAGATTATTTTAGTGACTATATTGAAAGTTATGACTTTGTGCTTGGTCCACCTGAAGTTAATCGCGCAGCATTAACATTAATCACTTATAATAATATCGCTACTTTAACAATTACGAAAAGTACGAAAGATCCATCCTTCGAGGAAGAAATACATCGTCTGCTTACAAAAGATGGTTTAGACATAACGATAGAAGGGAGTGCTGTATATGAACGTAAAAGTCGTGTATCCCGCAAAAAATATTAGACATGACATTCGTCGTGCCGCTATTTACTGGGCAAAGCCTGCCTTCATTTTAGCGGCAATTATCAGCGCTGTTGTCAATATCTTAGTGAAAGGCTCGGCCTGGAGCGTGATTGTCATATGGAGCTTATGGATGATATGGTCATTTGTGTTTACTCCAACACTTATTGAACACAATCGCACAAGTATCGCCGTGAAGTCTTCGATTCATGTCACTATTCTTATCGTCATAATTTATATGATTTATCCAAGTTGGCCGGGAATCGAAGTTGCTTCACTCGTGGTCGTTGGTGGTTTAATTATTACCGCTATATTATTTTTTAGTAATGTCTCACGTCAAAAGCAAAATGTCTTTCCGCTTTTAATCTTTATTATTATCGCTATTATTTTTAGTGTCGTGGCCTTTGTATTACGCGGTCAAGAACCACTTGGCTGGGCGATGATTGTTTCTATCAGTGTCGCACTTGCTATATTTTTAAGTACGGCAATTATTTTAAGAATTAACTTTTTCCGTGAACTAAAAAAGCGATTTATGTTATAGTTTATTGTAGAAAAAACGCAGCTGTAGTTTAGTGGTAGAACTTTAGCTTCCCAAGCTAACCGTGCGGGTTCGATTCCCGTCAGCTGCTCCATCTAGATTGAAATTGCTTCCTAAAGTTGCATCAAAAACTACTGCAACAAAAAGGGAGCTTTTTTTATTTAATCATTTTTTCCAGCAAAAACGCATTGTTATTACTTCACGCAAACAAATAAAGTTTTTTCTGATAATTGAATAAGTTAATTTAACAATTAAAAAAATAAATATTGAATTATCTTTTTTCTTTTGCTAACAATGTAGATAGGTGTTACTTCCTGGAGAGAAAGGAGGTTAATCCATGCATAAATGCAAAGGAACCAGGAAACATTTAAATGTTAGGCAACGTATTTATATTGAGGTTGCTATTAAAAGAGGAGATACTGCTTCACAAATTGCTAACTACCTTGGCTTTTCACGACAAGCTATTTATCGTGAATTAAAAAGTAATGCACGAGTTAAATCTAGACGCGGTATCAGATTATCAAGTGCACGCATAATCTGTCCTAAATTATTTAAGTATCCGTTTGTTTGTAATAATTGCTTGATAAAACAAACTTGTACACAAATAAAGAGGTACTATAACGGCACTGAGGCTCATGAGATTGCTAAATCACGTTTAAGTGGTTCACGTTCATTTCCAAGGCTTAATCAAGGCGCTCTGCTTGAGCTTAGTAATATTGTTGAAGACGGACTTGATAAAGGACAAAGTCTTCATCATATCTGTAGAGTTAATAAAGATAAAATTACTGTAAGTGAAAGAACAATCCGCAATTACATTGCTAAAAGACATATTGCTTCAATGAATATTGATTTGCCTTTACAAACACGCTTTAAAAAACCGCTTAAGCGTTATGCGCGGGCTAGTATTCGCGATGCTGAGACTTTATTAGGTCGTAGTTATTTCGATTTTAAGAGCATTGTTCATGCATCGTCTCACTATGCACAAATGGATACAGTCATCGGGAAATTTAAAGAGAAACCATGTCTTTTAACTATCTTTTTACCTAAGTATAGTTTTCTCTTAGCTCGCCTTTTAAATGCTTGCTCTTCAGTTGAAGTTAATAAGGCATTACTTAAATTAAGAGATGATATTGGTCATGATACCTGGCTTAGAGTATTCCCGTTTATTCTCACTGATCGAGGCTTCGAATTTACAAATCTTCATGAATTAGAAAAAGAAACAGCTTCTAGAAAAGCGAAACAACATATCAAGGTTTTCTTTACTGATCCTTATCGCTCTAACCAGAAAGCTGAAATTGAATCCGCGCATCGCTTTATTCGTCGCATTATTCCTAAATCAACATCTTTTACGAATTTTACACAAGACGACATTGATTTAATGTGTTCGCACATCAACGCTGTGATTCGTCGTAAACAAAATAATAAAACTGGCTATGAGCTTGTTCTTAAAGCTTTTGGTAAAAAGTTCTTAGATGATGTTAATATCACTTATATTAATCCAAAAGATGTGACAATCAAACCTTATTTATTACATAAAAAGAAAAAGAAAAACGGCTAAATTTACCCACTTTTAGCCGTCTTCCCTAGGTTGTAACACCTAATATTTTTAACCACTTAAATCTGTTAATTTAAGTTTTTCCTAACTTTTCGCAGATTGTTTTAAGCGTGCTTGCTTTTCACTTAAATCTCTCTGTCATCCCCATTATAGCAACCGCTACAAGGCTTTTCAACATTCTTTTTCTATCTTTTTAAATGTTTAAATTATTGTTTTTACTTTTTATTACTCTTTTTTATCGTTTGTCATTTTAACTTATTCAATTATCGTATTTCTA
>JGI24708J26588_10002771_pt1 | contig 13133 bp, 14 predicted proteins | sample BioPla1DNA2_FD_26588 | JGI IMG/M metagenome (IMG submission 26588) | reverse complement strand
TAGTCAGTGAATGCAGGGTTTGACAATGGACCTAATATATTAAACACACTTCTTATTCCCATTTCACGCCTTGCTGTTGCTACAAACCTCATTGAGCCATGATAATTTTGTGCAAACAGAAACGAAAGCCCAACCTTACTTATAAGCTTTTCTGCAACCTCAGGAGTTGATGTAATCTTTGCACCTAGGCTTTCAAGCACATCTGCTGCACCACTTTTGCTTGAAACACTTCTATTCCCATGCTTTGCTACAATTGCTCCAGCTGCTGATATTACAAATGAAGATGTTGTTGAAATATTGAAACTACTCGCCAAATCTCCACCAGTACCGACAATGTCAACAGCCGATTCACAACCCTTAACCCTTGCAGCTTTCTTTCGCATCCCCTTTGCAAAGCCTGTTATTTCGTCAATCGTTTCGCCTTTCATTCTAAGAGCAGTGAGGAATGAGCTAATCTGTGAATCGGTCGCCTCACCACTCATAATGCTGTCCATNGCCTCCATTGCTTCATTCTCCGTAAGATCAATTCTATCCACAACCTTTGCAATATATGGCTTTAATGCAACCTTAGGAATATCTGAAATGCTTTTTTTGATTGTGATGGGATTAATACTGATATCCCCTACTAGCTTTAGAAAATTGCTAATAATCATGCTTCCTGTATTGGTTAGAATTGACTCTGGATTAAATTGTAATCCAAAGGTTAAATGCTCAATATGTTCAACCGCCATAACCTCCCCATTAGAATCACTTGATATTACCCTCAAGCAAGCTGGCATCGATGATTTTTCCGCAACCAGCGAATTATATCGTGCAACTTTAATTTTGTCGGGGAGGTTCCTGAATATTTTCGAATCGTTATCAATGCTGATGTCCGTAGATTTACCATGCATTAGCTCTGTTGCCTTTATGACTCTACCATCGAACGCCTCAACAATTGATTCGTGCCCCAAGCAAATACCTAGGATAGGAATTAAACCACTAAATTTCTTTATTATATCAATAGAAATTCCAGCATCCTTTGGAGTACCCAGAACCAGGGGATAGTATGATTGCATCTGGCTTAAATTCTTCTATTTCAAAAATGGAAATCTCATCATTTCTTACAATCTTTATATCAGAATAAAGTTCACCAATCATTTGATAAAGGTTATATGTGAATGAATCATAATTATCAATAATTAATATCATAATTTGCCCGCCTCCCTTATTGCATTTATCATAGCTAATGCTTTATTTTCAGTTTCAATAAACTCTTTTTCTGCATTGGAATCAGCAACAATTCCAGCACCAGCCTGAACATAAGCCTTATTATTTTTAAATAAAACTGTTCGTATTGCAATGCAAGTATCTATATTTCCATCAAAGGCAAGATAACCAACCGTACCTCCATAAAGTCCTCGCTTGCGATTCTCAAGCTCATCAATCAGTTCCATCGCCCTTACCTTAGGGGCACCTGAAAGCGTTCCCGCTGGCAATACTGCCATCAACGCATCAAGGGCATTTTTATCTTCCCTCAACTCACCCTTTACATCAGATACAAGGTGCATTACCTTTGAATAACGTTCGGTCTGCATAAAGCCTGTAACCTCAACTGAACCGAATTTGGAAACCTTACCAATATCGTTTCTACCCAAATCCACAAGCATAGTATGCTCTGCTCTTTCCTTTGGGTCAGCGTTAAGCATTTCCTCTAATTTTGCATCCTCCTCATCATTTTCTCCCCTACAAATCGTACCTGCGATTGGCTTTGTTTTAACTATTCCATCAGTTACCTTAACAAGCATTTCTGGCGATGCACCTGCAATATGGTATTCAGGGGTTTTGAAATAATATAGATAAGGAGATGGATTAGTCGCCCTAAGCATGCGGTAGACAGCAAAGCTATCAGGTGGGTTATCAATTTCAAATCTATGTGAAAGAACTACTTGAAACACATCTCCATTATTAATATGTTCTTTGCCTTTTCAACGGCTTCCTTAAATTCCTTCTGTGAAACATTAGAATTTACTATAAATTCAATATATGTTTTTTTCTCCTGCTTTTCAGCCACATATAATAAAATTTTATCAGCAATTTGCCTTGCACGCCTTTTAGCAGCCTTATACTGCTCCTCGATATCTCCATCACTTCTTATATTTAATATAATCACTATTTTATTACTGAGATGGTCAAAGGCTATAATTTCATCATATAAAAACAAATGGCAATCTGGCATTCCTATATCATCTTTAGGTATATTAACAAGTTTTTTCTCAATATATCTCACCGTATCATATCCGAAATATCCAATAAGCCCACCCATAAGATTTGGGCGATTTGATAACTTAGGGGATTTGTTTTCATTCATTATCTTTGTTAGAAAATATACTGGATTATCTATTTCAGTCTCACTAACACCTTCTTTTGTCTTAACAATAGCGGATTTATCTTGAATCTTTATCTCCATTCTAGGATTTATTCCTATAAAAGAATAGCGTCCCCACTTCTCCTTATTGCTCACACTTTCAAATATAAAACTATTTTCTTCACCCTCACTCAACGCATTATAAATATGGACTGGCGTATGGGTATCCGATAAAAAATCATAAAATACAGGCACTGTTTTATACTCTTTTAGATATTCTTTAACCTCACTAATACTTGGATAAACCATGAAATCCCTCCTAAATTATCCTCTTATATTTATTTTTNNACGCAAAAAAGACCTATCATTCCCAATAATGGGACGATAGATCTCGTGGTGCCACCCAAATTCAAAAACAGCATAGGACAACTATACTATTTTCCTTTATCAGATACGCAACTAAAAGCCTTAATCTATGCTGTAAAGCTAAAAGCATCAATATCCTACCCTTATAACGTAGGGTTTACGGCAATGGATACTNAAGGATTAAACNCTTTCACCATGCTTCTCACAAATCCATTCATCAATTATCGTATGTATTAACCTTCCACCAATAGTTAATTCTCTGTAACACCGTTTTAATGATTACTTACCTTTGCTCCTAGAATTTCAATTATCATACTAATATTATATGCATAAAATAAAANTTTGTCAAGTCTTTTTTAAAATTTATTTTATTCTATCGACTAATAACGTAATTGTGTGATTTAAGGCTAATGAAAAATGTCTTATACAGCTACAGCACAATGATTTTACTGTTTTGTAATTTTCAAGTCATAATCATCTAAAAAAGAATGTTTTTCCCCTCCCCTATGATAGCTAATTATTGTATCTAGGTTAACATTGCTNGCACTTTTGAAAATATTTTTATCTATAAACTTANTTGTTTGACGAAACTTTTCTATTAGCATTTTCATCTCCTGACGCTTTGAATTATTTTCTTCCTCATCCCTTGCACAGCTTTCAGTAAAACGGCAAGCACATTGTATAAATTGTAGTTTATTGTAGTTCATCCAAGAGATAATATCTGCTTCTTTAACACAGTATAAAGGGCGAATAAGCTCCATCCCCTCAAAATTCGTACTATGTAATTTCGGCATCATGGTTTTCATTTGTCCACTATAAAGCATACTCATTAAGGTTGTTTCTATCACATCATCAAAATGGTGACCAAGTGCAATTTTATTACAACCCAAATCCCTTGCATTTTTATAAAGATGCCCCCTCCTCATTCTTGCACATAGATAGCAAGGACTTTGTTCAATATCAGCAACAATGTCAAATATCTGTGTTTCAAAAATATGTATCGGTATATTTAAAATCTTTGCATTATCAATTATTCTCTGTCTATTAATTTCATTATATCCTGGGTTCATAACTAAAAATACTAAATCAAAATGAAATTTACCATGCCTTTGAAGCTCCTGCATACATTTCGCCAAAACCATCGAATCCTTGCCTCCTGATATGCAAACAGCTATCTTATCTCCTTCTTTTATAAGCTGATATTCCTTTATGCCTTCAATAAATCTACACCATATAGTCTTATGGAACTTCTTTATTATGCTTCTCTCTATTTCCTTATATCTTTCCATTAAATCCTCCAATTTTACTTTGTTTATTTCATTAATTTATAATAGTAAAACTAATCCACATCTCTGTTTTTCATGTTATATATAGTTTTAATTTTTATTATAGATTTAACTTTATTTAAGTATATTTATTTTCATCTGCCTTGTCAAGTGGTTTTATACATACCATATAAATTTCCTATGATATTGACAGAATTAATATTATATGATATAGTTAAATAGCAAATGTTTTCTAGGGTTCCGTAATAAATATATTAGTCAGGTCCGAGAGAAAACGCACAAGAATACTTGTGTACACGGCGGGACAAAAACCTAGGAGTTAAATCTCTCCTAGGTTTTTTATTTAAGGAGGTAATTATTATATCAAGTTTAATTCTTACTACAATCTTAGCGAGTTCGGTTGATTGCGTAAATCCTATTGCTATAACCCAACAATTTATACTGCAAGGGATGGTAAAAAAACCAAAACATATATGGTTCTTTATTTTAGCAACAGGCATTACTAACCTTATAAGTGGTCTGCTTGTGTATTATGGATTAGCCGCAATAATGGGGAGGCTCGCAAAATCCCTTATGGAAAACTATAGCACCATTATTTATGGACTTGAACTTGCTTTAGGCATAGCCTTTCTTATTGCTACCTTTCATTTAGTATTTAAAATTTTTAAAAATAAATCTAGTGGTATCCAAATCTCTAGCAACGATGAGGAAAAGCTTTCGAAAAAAATTAAATCCGTATCACCATTTTCATTAACCATACTTGGTATAACTGCAACCCTATATGAGCTAACATCTGCATTACCATACTTTGCATTCCTTGCTATTTTGCTTACTTTTAAACTTTCACTAGCAACATTAATGCTTATACTAATCCTTTATAATGCAATATATATTTCACCACAGGCTGCAATGTATTTCCTTTATATTAAGAAACAGCATAAATTTGATAAGCTTTATATATTCATAAAGGAAAAGATGAAAAAATATTCATCAGTCCTCGCTCCTACAGCTTTATTTTTAATCGGGGGATTCCTTGTATTTCATTCTGCATTAAAATTTAAATAAAAACTCAAAAGGTATAATGCTATTAAAATAGCATTATACCTTAAATCATCAATAAGACTTCCCAGTATAAAAATTATTCAACCTCGATATCCTCAGCACTTACCTCAATAACCTCTTCTGGGTTATCAGTTTTATTTACCTCATATCCTGTTTTCTCCCCACATAGATGACAGAATTCCTGATCCTTTTGAATTTTTCCTTTACAAGAAGAACAATTTGTTTCATTTCCCAATTCGCTGATTCTATTATTAAGTTCACTTATCTTATCCATGGAATTAGAAATCGCTGTTATTTCTTCAACATATGTTTCAGGCATTATGTTTTTATTTAGCTCATAAAACTTTTTCCCTATCTCCATATACTTCTTTGATATTATTGACTTTTCTTCATTTATTTTGTGTTTAAGTTTAGTTNTTTCTGCTACTATTTTAGATTTATCAGCAATACTACTCGCAGTCTTTGATGCAGTGCTATAAACCTTTCCTCCAATTTCTCCAACCTTATCCATAAAACTCATAATATATTCCTCCTGTTTTATTATAGTTATAGATTATAGTACGTTATCCTTAATTATATACCAACTTCTTGCGTCTGTCAATGAAAAATATATGAAAGCTTAATAAATAATATTGTATACCATAGGCTTTCTTGTCTTTTGTTTTTGACAAATCATAACTGCTTTTCTAGCCATATTTAAGGCTTCATCAAAATCATTTTCCATAGAGGAGAATAGAGTCATAATTTTCTCACCTTTTTCAATATAATCTCCGACAGATTCATTTAACTTAATCCCTGCGGAAAGGTCAATTTCACTATCCTTAGTTGCACGGCCTGCACCAAGCTTTAACGCTATTAATCCAACTTCCTCACTGTTAATCCCTGCGATATATCCATCTTGCTCTGCTAACACTTCAACACTATATTTTGGTTGTGGCAAAAGTGAATAATTATCAATAACAGAGGGATTCCCACCTTGTAGCTCAATCATAAGACGCAATCTCTCCAATGCCTGACCACTATTAATCGCCCCAATAGCAAGCTTTTTGCATTCCTCAGCATTTCCCTTTTCAGCCATTTCAAGCATATTAGCAGATAAATCAATGCANAGCTCATAGAGCCTACCTTTTTTATTTCCCTTTAATATNTCAATAANCTCCATTATTTCAATTGCATTACCAACTGAATCCCCAAGCGGTTCATCCATATTTGTTATCATTGCCCTGCATCCTTTACCAGCATTAACTGCAGTATTTACCATAGTATTTGCAAGCTTTATCGCCGTTTCTTCAGTTTTCATAAAAGCACCACTTCCAAGCTTTACATCAAGCAAAATGCAATCAGCACCCATTGCAAGCTTTTTGCTCATAATACTTGAACTAATTAAGGGGATACTATCCACTGTTGCAGTTGCATCCCTTAGTGCATATATTTTTTTATCAGCAGGAACAATATTACCACTCTGTGATATTATAGAAAAGCCCGCCCTCCCAACAACTTCAATAAACCTTTCAAATGATAATTCAGTTTTAAAATTAGGAATACTCTCTAGTTTATCTATAGTCCCACCCGTATGTCCTAGCCCCCTACCTGACATCTTAGGTACATATGCTCCGCATGCAGAAATAATCGGTGCAATTATAAGACTGGTTTTATCACCAACGCCGCCCGTACTATGCTTATCAACAGTAATGCCATCAATTCCACTCAAATTAATCATTTCACCCGATTCACACATCGCAAGTGTTAATGCAGTTGTTTCCCTATCACTCAAGGAATTAAAACATACAGCCATCAACCATGCAGAGAGTTGATAATCAGGAATTTCACCATTTACATAACCATTCACAAACCAGCGAATTTCCTCATCAGTTAATTCTATTCCATTCTTAGTTTTTNAAATAATATCATAACTACTCATAAATACTCCTTAACAAAAAGGAGGNTCAAATTTGAACCTCCTCTAATCTTTATGACGTAAACGTATAAGTGAATTTTGGGGATTTAAGACCAAGATAACTTCTGAAAGTATTTCCCTTTACTGTTACTTGACCATCAACTACAACATATGCTGCATATCCACCATCACCTTCAACAATAGAAATCCAATTATTCGGATCAGCTGAAAGCCGAATTCCAAGACTTGATTCAAGCTTTTCCTTAACAGAAGATGAACTCATAACCCTTACAGTCCCATAATGCCCATCTACTGATGCATCATATTCACAAGCTGTACTTGTAAGGTATGGTAAATTTGCTACAAACACATCTTTACATGATGCAGTATATCCACCACTTGATGCATAGAACATTGTTAATGCATATGAACCATTATAATAGCAAGCTTCACCAAGAACAGCCGCACAAGCGTCAATAACTGTTTGTGACACGCCACCCTTCATGCGTAAATCCCTGCCATTATTTCCATTATATTTAATATAAGTGTAAGCTGCAACTGCTTGTGCTTTAATAGCCTCAAAACTCATTGATGAGCCTATTTCGTAGTTAACAACCAGTGGTAATAAATCCATAACACTACCTGTTACACCGTCAACTGTAATCTGCTCAGTTGCTGCCGTCCCTGTATTCGAAATTGTAATCCCAGGATAATAATGTTTTAAAATCTCCTGATAATTATATCCGCCATATATGGCGTAAGAATTTGCACCATTCTGACTTAAACCTACACCATGACCATAGCCATAGGTTGTAAATGCAAATTCACCCGCTGATACTGCCACTACTGGTGGTTGTGTTTCAGCTGGTACCTGCCTTGTTGTAATTGCTGGCTGAGTTGTTGTTACAGGTGTTTCTGTTTCTGCCACAGTAGTAACTGTAGTTTCAACAGCTGCCTCTTTAATAACCTTTGGTGCATCCTCATAGCCAACAAGAGCTAAACTGTCATTATAAGCTGATAAATCAGCCTTCCACCATTCTTTAATGTCATTGTCCGCATACACACTTTTTTGACTGCCTTGTTCCTCTCTGAGCATTTGCTCATTAAGTGTACCCGCACCTTCAACTATATCGACCATACTAAATACTGTTACAAACATCATAACAGNTGNNANAGTCATTGCGATACGCTTTAGTGGTATTCGAATTTTCATAAAAAATACTCCCATAATTCTCGCCTTTAACGGCTTTATTTCCCTGCTGAAACAATTGCTCAGCATAATACATCCTTTTTAAATTATATGAAGATGTATTTGGGATTTATGTCTATGTTACCTCGTCATCACTCAATCTTCGTCCTACAACAACAAATCTTGAGTTATCGGCATCTGAATAGCAGGTTGATAATGCAATAAGCTTATCTCCGTATTCAACATCGACATCAATATTTATCGGTGTCCTACGCCTTACCTGATTAACATATTGGTTGAAATCATCCTCATCTGAGAAATCAACTTTATTCCAATATTTAAAATCAGAAGTTGCAGAGCCACTGACTATAAAAAAACCAAATATCTCGTATTTATAGTCCTTATAATTAGAACTCAACTCGATAATTGAATTTTTTTCATAAAAAGAATAATCCTGGCGATAACGCCTCAAAGAGCCAAACATTGTGTCATTACGCATATTATGACCATAAACAACCAAATTATCCGAATGTAAATTTTCATCAGAACCAAAATTTGCTCTATAATCTAAGAAAATAGCACCAGCCTTTGAATATTCCTTATTGAAGTCATGGTCAATATAAAAGCTATTTCCTATTTCAGGATTATCAGGAATTTGTACCACTGGATAATCCACCATTATATTTTTTATTCTTATATAACCAACGGTATCAGAATTTTGTTGATATAACTCCGCCGCTCTTTCAAACATAGGAGGTTCAGTTACAACAGGCTCTGTTCTAATCTCTTCTGTTAAGACAATGCTAGTAGTAGTTCTTGAAGAATTAAAGCTTGAAAATGAGGATTCCTCAACTAAAGCCTTATCCTTAGAAATATATACTAGGAAGCCTATCAAAACAACAACAGCAACACTTGCACCGATGATTATGTATTTATTATCTATCTTTTTAATATCTGTTTTCATATTCTTNACCCGTAAGGAATAAATTCTGCTTCAGAATCAAAGCGTTCGTTATTCCACCTATAATATTCATCAGGCATTAATGGATTCGGATTTCGTGAATTATTCTGTGTTCCCTCATATGGGTCTTCACCCTCACGAACAAGCCTTGCAACAACAACCAACCTTGCATCAGAAAACTCACTGCTACAGGTCGAAAGCGTTAATAGCTTATCTCCATATTTTACATCAACATCATTCAGAATCTTAGAACGGATTTTCACTCCATTTACATAAGTATAAAATTCTTCTTCATCTTTAAAATTTATATAATTATAATACGGAAAAACATCAGAAGAACCTGTTGCCAAAAACACTCCAAAAATTTTATAAGTATATGTTTTATAGTTAGAGTTAAAATTAATAAGCGGATGTTTTCCATAATAAGAATAATTAGTATCATATAGCTTTAGTGAGCCAAACATTTCACCCTTACTCATATCATGACCATATAGAATTAGGTTGTCGGAATTCCTTTCAGCAAGCTTACCGCCCACAACATTATCAAAGGAATTTCTCCAATCAAGAAAAATCGTACCTGCCTTTGCATAATCATGATTAAAATCACGATCAAGATAATATACATTCCCTGTTTCAGCATTCCTTCTTTGAACTACAGGATAATCAATTTGAGTATCAGGTATATTTATATATCCAACAGTATCTGCATTAATCTCCCAAAGTGCCCTAGCACCACTTAGGAACTCCCAATATTCCTCTTCAACCCNCTCAGTCTCCATTTGCTTTTGTGTATCAGAGGTTTCATCTTCTGTACTGTAGTATATATTTTTTGTATCATCATAGAGCTGATTTGTTTTATGGCTAGACCAAAAATAATCATAAATGTAAAATGAAGAAATGCCCAAAACAATTATTGCAAGAAGNAATGTAATTTTCCTAATTACATCTTTTACTCCATCACTACGGCATGGGAAAATATCTTTTAATACATCAAAATATGAAAACTTTTTTCTATTTTTCTTGTAAGAAATTATTCCACTCATTCTACTAAACATCCTCCATCAGCAAGGATTGCACGATTTCAAAAATGCATATGGCAGTTTTTTGCCTCACACTTTCTCTTGACATATCGTCCAAATCAGACAATCTCAATAGCTTAACAAATTCCCTATCCTCATAAATAAACCCTGTATAAACTGTTCCAACTGGNTTATTAGGTGTTCCCCCTTCAGGACCTGCAATCCCTGTAACTGAGATGCAGATATCGGCGTTGGAAGCTTTTTTCAAGCCTCTTACCATAGACAATGCGACTTCTTTACTAACCGCACCAAATTCGTCTAATTCATCCTTTGGAACATCTAGGTATTTTTGTTTCATACTGTTTGCGTAGGTACAAATCCCAAATTCAAAAACTTGCGATGCACCAGATACTGATGTTATCAGTTCCGAGATAAGACCACCTGTACAGCTCTCTGCTGTCGCAATAATCTTCCCTCTTATTATTAACAAGTTTACTACACCTGTAACCAATTTGTCAAGTTTTTGAGCGTAACTTTTATAGGAATGCTGACTATTTCCAAAAGTACAAGCTTCTTTTTGCATATTACCACCAACTTTTATTAATTATCTGTGAACATTTTATTAACAAACCTTTAACAACCATCCACCCTAATTGTAACCTTTTGGGTTTCTTGAATTGATTTTGTAACCATTTCATCAAAATCCACCCTATTTTCTGCAACCTCGATTTCCTCAAGCGTCGGTCTTACCTTAGGATGCTTAGGTGTAAATACTGTACAACAATCTTCATATGGCTGGATAGAAATCTCAAAGGTATCGATTTTGCGTGATATATCAACAATTTCTGTCTTGTCCATTCCTATAACTGGACGAAATACTGGCATTTTGCAAACTGCATCTGTACAAACAAGTGCTTCAATCGTTTGGCTTGCAACCTGTCCAACACTTTCACCCGTAATTAATGCCATGCTNCCATCACGCNCNGCAACACGCTGGGCAATTTCCACCATTAGTCTTCGCATTATTATTGTAAAATATTCCTCTGGGCATTCCTTACGTATGGTTTCCTGTATTTCAGTAAAAGGAACACAGTAAAAGTTTATATCACCACAGTAATCCGTAATTTTTTTACATAACTGTTCAACTTTCATTCTTGCTCTTTCAGAAGTATAAGGTGGGCTAATAAAATGTATTGCCGATATTACAAGCCCTCTTTTAGCCATCATATAACCAGCAACTGGACTATCAATTCCACCTGAAAGCAAAAGCATTGCCCTACCACTTGTCCCTACAGGCAATCCACCAGCACCACTCTCTTTTTTTGAATGGATGTAAGCGTTAGTATCTCTTATTTCAACAGTAATTATAATTTCAGGTTTTTTTACATCTACTTTAAGATGAGGGAATGCCTCAAGTATTTTTGCTCCAAGCTCCCTACAAATTTCCGGAGATTTCATAGGAAAACTTTTATCAGCACGTTTCGCTTCTACCTTAAACGTTCTTGCAAAAGATAATTCATCATCAAAATATCGCATAGTTTCAGCAACAATTGCATCATAATCTTTTTCAGTAACAGTTGCCTTACTCAGTGTAGATATTCCAAAAACTTTCTTCATCATGAGATACGCTTCATCTAAATCAGATTCTTCATTTTCAGATTCAATATAAATTGTGGATTGTGCCTTTGATATGGAGAACTTACCTAAGCCCCTCAAGCGTCTTCTTATATTTTTCATCAAGATATTCTCAAATGTACTTTTATTCAGCCCTTTTAGAGCAATTTCACCATACTTTGCAAGTATTACCTCAGCCATAATAATCCTCCGTATATATACTATTATAATGTATAATTATTTTCATTCATCATTTTTGTTTTTAATTCTATCAATTAAACCTTTTATCCAGTATTGCAATGATATTGCAANAAAAAATATACCTGTTGGGTTAAAGTTTAGCATATTATTATATATAAACCCGTTTTCATTTATAATTGCAAGCACAACCATTATTATCCCTAATATTAGAAATATTATCATTGTAATATTTGACTTAATTCCCGTATTTGTGAAATACGCATTCTTCCATATACACATACTTATAAAATATAATGCTGGAATAATAATCAATAGATTCGCCTCTAGTATAGGGGTAGCCCAATTAGATATAAAACATTCCTTCACTATACCATTTATCAATATCAAAACAAGCATTAAAAACATTGTTTGGTATGAAATCCTTTGCCTGTTTCTTACCTGCAACTCATCAAATTGTTCACTTTTCATTTTAATCCTCCCAAAAAAGCTCATCTAATGTCCTGTCTAACTCCTTACAAATGGCCCTACATAATTTTATGGTCGGATTATAGTCGCCATTTTCAATTGCATTCATAGTTTGTCTAGTGATACCAATTGCTTCTGCAACATCCTTTTGTGACATATCCTTTTCAGCACGTGCCGATTTAATCCTCAAATTCTTCCCCATGACAACCTCCCCTTTAATAGAAGAAAGTATATCATAAAGCAANCCCTATGTCAAGTATATGTGACAAAANNTATAATATATGTTAACTAATNAAGTAAATTATTCAANAACAACTCTGCTAATTAAATTTAAACCTTTGCTTTGCNTCAACAATTGCATCTATAAGCATTTCCATTTCCTTAATTGTATTCTCATAACTGGTGCTTATTCGTATTGAGCTATCAATAATTTCATCCTTTATGCCAAATNCCCTCAAAACACTGCTCTTNGCACCCTTTGAACAAGCNGAACCACTCGAAACATATATACCNTTTTCCTCAAGGAAATGTAACATAATTTCTGAACGTATTCCTTTAATAGATANATTTATAATATAGGGCATATTATTGTNATCAATATTGATTATTACATCATCAAGCTTTNTTAATTTTTCAAGAAAATATTCCTGTAGTTCTTTAGCCCTCTCTAATCTAAAATCAATCGTTTTTGCCAATTCTTCAACTGATGCACCTAATCCTGCTATA
>JGI24708J26588_10002770_pt1 | contig 13136 bp, 14 predicted proteins | sample BioPla1DNA2_FD_26588 | JGI IMG/M metagenome (IMG submission 26588) | reverse complement strand
GCTTGACGGCTATCTTTTCCAGATCCAGCCGGAGCTGCTCCCTCTCAGTGCTGATAGAGGAGGGTACCGGCAGGGGCAGTTCAATCTCTCCTGTAGTGACAGGGAAGGATTCCTGAAGAGAAGACAGGAATCTATACTCCCTATTACCGGAATGTTTTTTTAGTCCAATATAAAGACTGGAGAAGGCAAGGAGAAAGAGGAGAAAGATGACCAATGCTTTTTCCTTTTTCATAAAATAAACCTCCCGGAAAGACTATATCTAATGTATATGCTTTAAGGTGCAGGAATATCAGGGGAAGATTCCGGGCGGTAAAAATTTATTGGGGGGAAGAGAAAATGAAAAAAAGTTCTGTCAAGGTCCTTTTAGTTATTGTCCTCTTGTTATTGGTCCTGTTTGTGAGTAACCCGGAGAAGAACAATTTTCTTGACTGGGCTGTGAGAAAAGCAACAGGACCGGATAGTACAGAACTGGAGGAATTTTTCGGCGGAGTTGTGGCAAGGCCTTTATTGAATGTAGCCACCACCAGGGAAAACTATTACTTATTCAGCATCTTCAGGGTCACTTCAGGTGGCGAGGATAGTCTGTATATTGGCTTTTTGAGATATATCTTTATCCAGATAAGATAGGAAAGGGGGTAATTATCATCTCAGGAGAGCAATTAACTCTAAGTTTACTCGATGAGCGTTTTGCTATCTGCAAGACAGATAATAATCTGCCTATTCCCATCTGGATATTGGAGAGCAGAGATTTTTATTCCATAACCAGGACGGTGGAAGAGATGTCCATTATTGTCAAGGAAAGTGCTGTGCCGGAGGGTGTGGAAAATGAAAAGGGCTGGCGGGCTTTCAAGATAGAAGGCCTACTTGATTTTTCCCAATGTGGTATCATTGCCTCCATCAGTGCCCTTCTTGCTGAGGCAGGAATCCCTATTTTCGTTTTTTCTACATATAATACAGATTATATCTTTGTCAAACAAGAGAATCTGCCAAAGGCCAGAGGGGTTTTAGCCGGGAAATATAATATAGTAGCTTAAAGGCAGCCTGAATATCCTGAATATAATATACTTAAATAAATTTCTACATATAATATATATCTGGTTAAGGAGTTTACATAATGAAGATAAAGATTTTACAACTGATAGAAGGAGCAAAAAAAGCGGAAGGCCTGACGGTCATCATCGATGTCTTCCGGGCCTTTTCCCTGGCCTCCTATGCCTTCAATAACGGGGCAGAGAAAATAATACCTGTGGGCAGACTGGAAACAGCCTATGCCCTGAAGGAAGAAAATGAGGACTTTATCCTGGTAGGTGAAAGGAAGGGGAAGAAATTACCCGGCTTTGATTATGGTAATTCCCCGGCCCAGGTCCAGGGGGTAGATTTTAGCGGCAGGACCCTGATCCATACTACCAGTGCCGGCACCCAGGGGATAGTAAATGCTGTAAAGGCTGAGGAAATTATAACCGGCAGTTTTGTGAATGCCCGGGCTGTAGCCAGCTATATCCTGCAGAGGGAGCCGGCAGTAGTCTCACTGGTCTGTATGGGTCTGGCCGGGATAGAGCCGACCAATGAAGATATCCTCTGTGCCTATTATATTAAAAACCTCCTGCTGGAACTCTCTCCGGCCAGGGACATGATTACAGTAGATGTAGATGGGGAAGTGGCAGCCATCTACCGGCAGTTCAAGGGGGGAGAAATGCCGGAGGAGGAGGAAATCAGGGAAATCTTAAAAGAAACCAGCGGAAAGAGGTTTTTCGATCCGGCCAACCAGGACTGGTCACCGGTAGAAGACTTCAATCTCTGCCTGCAGTATAATCTCTTCTCTTTTATCCTGAAAGCAATGCCTTATAGGGAGGGACTACATTACCTGGAAAAAGTAAATATTTGAAATATTTAATCTGGAATATCCCTCTTGTCAACTCCGATTAAATTGTTATAATATAACTGTACTACAAGGCAATACTGGAAATAAGGAGAGAGAGCAAATGGATGACAATATATTAACCATTATAAGCAGTTCTGAAGATGAGACCTATTCTCTGGGTGAAAACATCGGGGAGTTGGTGGAAGCAGGCCAGATAATACTGCTGGCCGGCGACCTGGGGGCAGGCAAGACTGTCCTGGCCCAGGGGATATGCTCAGGGCTCGGTGTCCTGGAAGATGTGACCAGCCCTACCTTCAATATCATCAATGAATATGAAGGGGATTTTACTGTTTACCACATGGATCTCTACCGGCTGGAGAAAGATGAGGAACTCTATGATCTGGCCATTGAGGAATATCTGGATAGTGACGGGGTGGTAATCATCGAATGGCCTGATCTGGCCTATGACCTCCTGCCACCGGATTTCATCTATATCAGGATAAATCGTCTTTCTGAGGAGGAAAGAGAAATCAGCATAGAAGGGGAAGGAGAAAGATCATTAACTTTACTGGAAAGGTTAGAAGAATATGTTGACTTTGGGTATTGATACCAGTACTGAAATCTGTGCCCTGGGCCTGGCTGATGAGGAAGGTATCCTGGGTGAGGTAAATTTACGCCTGATCCACCGCCACGGCGAGGAACTGCACAGTAATCTGGACTATCTATTGTCCAGTACAGGAAAAAGAATAGAGGACCTGGAGGGTCTCTGTATAGGTACAGGGCCAGGCTCTTTTACCGGGTTGAGGATCGGACTGACAGCGGCCAGAACCCTGGCCCAGGTCCTGGACCTGCCCATAGTGGCAGTATCTTCTCTGGATGCCCTGGCCTATAACCTGAGTGATACTGAAGCCTGGCTGCTGCCTGTCATTGATGCCAGGCGGGAACGGGTCTATACTGCCATCTATAAGGGTTGGGCCGGAGATATTCAGAGCCGGAGGACTAATGATCCCAGCGCCGTTTCCATTGAGGACCTGCTGGAGGAGCTGAAAGGGCTGGATCCAGAAGGCGTTTTTTATTTTGCCGGTAATGCTGTCCACCAGTACCACTCACAGCTTGCTGATACCGGCCTGGACATCAGGCTGGCTACAGCCGATAAGAATATAATCAGGGGCGGGGTCCTGGCAGCCCTGGGCCAGTACTATCTGGCACAGGGCAGGAGAGATAATTACCTGGAGATAACTCCAGATTATCTGAAAAAACCGCAGGCAGAGGTCAACTGGCAGAAGATACATGGGTGAGGGCGATGAAGATAAAAATAGTTCTCATGGAATTGATGCATTTGGCGGAAGTATTGGCAATTGAGCAGGATTCCTTTTCTGATCCCTGGTCAGAATATGCCTTTAAATCAGAGATCAGTGCCAATCCCCATGCCGCCTATTTTGTAGCCCTGGAGGATGGAAAGGTGGTTGGCTATATCGGAGGCTGGCTGATAATGGACCAGCTGCATATAACCAATCTGGCTGTAGACAGGAATTACAGGCAGAAGGGTATAGCCATGGATCTGCTGGACAGGATTTTAGAATATTCCTGGCAGGAGGGGATCAGGGAGGCCACCCTGGAGGTCCGGGTCTCCAATAATTCAGCCATTAACCTCTACAGGAAGAAGGGTTTTGTATCTGCCGGCTGCCGGCCCGGATATTATCTTAATAATAATGAGGATGCCCTGATCATGTGGAAAGAGATGAAAGGAGATGTCGGGAAGGATGACATGGATAAGTTGGGAAGCGTATAAGAACATGGGCGGCGAGATNGAATGGAATAAGGAGGATAGCGAAGGAGTCATTATCCTGGCCATNGAGACCTCCTGTGATGAGACCTCTGCAGCTGTCGTGTATAACGGGCTCCATGTCCTCTCCAATGTGGTTTCCTCCCAGATAGAACTGCATAAAAAATACGGGGGAGTGGTACCGGAGATTGCCTCCCGGAAGCACCTGGAACTGATAAATCCGGTAATCAGTGAGGCCCTCCACCAGGCTGGAATGGATTTTTCCGACCTGGATGCAGTGGCGGCTACCTACGGCCCCGGCCTTGTGGGAAGCCTACTGGTCGGCCTGACAGCAGCCAAGACCCTGGCCCATGCACTCAATATACCCTTCATCGGGGTCAATCATATTGTCGGCCACATTTATGCCAATTTTATCTCCAATAAGGATATTGAGGCACCGGTACTCTGTTTGACCGTTTCCGGCGGCCATTCTGACCTGCTCTATTTTGAAGAACTGGGCAGTTACAGGCTGCTGGGCAGTACCAGGGATGACGCTGCCGGTGAGGCCTTTGACAAGGTGGCCCGGGTACTGGGACTGGGTTATCCGGGCGGGCCGGCCATAGAGAAAATCAGCAGGGAGGGCAACCCTGCGGCTATAGACTTTCCCCGTCCCTTCATCGATGAGGACACCTATGATTTCAGTTTCAGCGGCCTGAAGACAGCAGTGCTTAATTACCTCAATACACAGAAACAACGGCAGGCTGAGATCAATGTACCTGATGTAGCAGCCAGTTTTCAGCAGGCTGTTATCGATGTCCTGACCAGCAAGGTGCTGAAGGCAGTGGAGAACTATCCGGTAAAGAGTGTCATCCTTTCCGGCGGTGTCTCTGCCAATAGAGCCCTGAAGGAACAGCTGGCCAGGAGGCTGGAAGGGGAGTATCAACTGCCCCTCTATACACCGGAACTGGAGTACTGTACGGATAATGCGGCCATGATCGGTTCTGCCGCCTATTATAAATACCTGAAGGGGGAATTTTCTCCCCTGACCCTGGCAGCCAGGGCCAACCTGAAACTATAATTTAATCCAATCAACCTTAATATTTGAAGGTATCAGGAAAAGCATAATATGACCGGCACAGGAGGAAGCAAATGGACCCGAAACTCAAATATATCTTACTGAAAACAGTGCAGGATGACGGCATCCTGCCCATAACCTCAGTCTGCAACATGGCCTGCCAATTCTGCAGCCACCGCAATAATCCTCCTGGCCTTGATGTNCACCGGCTGGGCCACCTGGATCTGGAATTGATCGAGGAATTATTGCAGTATCTGGATCCGGAAGGCCCGGTCATCATCGGTGAGTCAGCTACCAGAATTATTGAGGGGGATCCCCTGGCCCATCCGGAGTTCTTCCAGATCATTGAACTGGTAAGGGAGAGTTTTCCCCTGAAGGGGATCAGGATTACCACCAATGGCAGTTTTCTGGACAGGGAAAGGGTGGATTTCCTGGCCGGCAGAAGGCCGGTAGAATTGAATATCTCCCTGAATTGTTCCAGCCCTGAAGAAAGGGTTTTTTTAATGGCTGACCGCAGGCCGGAACAGGTCTTTACTGCCCTGGAACTGCTGGCAGAGAGGGAACTTGTCTTTCATGGCAGCATTGTGGCCATGCCCCATCTCATGGGCTGGGAGTCCCTGGGCAGGACCATTGAGCTTCTAAATGGATATGGAGCAAAGAGTATCCGCATCTTCCTGCCCGGTTTTACCCGTTATTCATCTGCCAGGATGCAGTTTCCCGTGGAGGAGATGTATGGGAGGATTGCGGAATTTATTGAAGGTTATAAAGGCCTGGATACCCCTGTCCTCCTGGAACCGCCGGCAATCAATGACCTGCAGGCGGTAGTGAAGGGGATTATTCCCGGCAGCCCGGCAGCCCGGTCTAACCTGAAAAAGGGGGCCCTGATTACTGCCGTAAACGGGGAGAGGCCCCTCAGCCGGGTGGATGCCTTTCAGAGGATATTGGTTTCTGCCAATCCCCTGCTCCAGTATGAGCAGGAGGGGGGAGGGGGTGAACCGGTAAGAGGCGAGTTGGTCCTGGAGAAGGAGGCCGGTGAGAGGTCAGGCCTTATCCTTGACTATGACCTGGATCCGGCAGTGATGGACCAATTGACCAGGGCCTTCCTGCAAAACAGGGATAAGCGGATAGCCCTGCTTACCTCAGTGGCTGCTGAGGGTATCATGGGGGCCTTCCTGGATTATTACCGCCATTCCCTTAAACATTTATATAATCCTCTCCAGCAGGATTCTGTTCAGGGGAATTGTGTCCGCCAGAGCCGGTTAAGTCCTGACCGGCAGTCAGCCTGCCGGATAGAAGGGGCCGGGCAGAGGGGAGGAACCGGACAGGCAGAAGGGCCGCAAGAGGCTGCCGGCAGGGAAGGCTGTATTGATCTCCTGGTGGCGGAGAACAGGTTCTTTGGCGGTTCCATAATCGCGGCTGGCCTCCTGACGGTCAGTGATATCATGGACCGGCTCAGGGAAAGCAGCCAAAGCTATGATTTGTTACTCCTGCCAGGTATAATCTTTGATAATTTTGGCAATGATTTAAGTGGAAGGAATTACCGGGAGATAGAAGAGGAAGCAGGAGTAACTGTAGAAATAATATAGAGATTTTCCTCCAGGATATCCCGGGGTATATTGAGGTAATCTTATGTATATATTTAAGGATAGCCCATTGTCACATGAGGAGGCAGGGGGCTCCTGGAGAGCAAATCGAAGAAAACGGAAGAAAAACCATAATAATTAAAAAGAAAGAGAGAAAAAGGGGAATATATCCCAATATTAAGGGTTGATTTTCAGGTTTTCCTTGGATATTATATTAACAGTGTTTATTAGCACTCACCCGAGATGAGTGCTAACAGGATAAGAATACATATTAAGGGGGGTTTAACATGAAAATAAGACCTTTAAAGGACAAAGTTGCTATCAAATATTTCAAAGAGGAAGAAAAGGTTAAAAGCGGTATAGTCCTTCCTGACACAGCCAGGGAAGAAAGACCACAGCAGGGTGAAGTTATTGCTGTTGGTGCTGAAGTAACACCTGAAAATGGTGAAGCTCCTGTAAAGGTAGGAGACAAGGTTATATTTGATAAATATGCCGGTAATAAGATTACCATCGATGAAGAAGAATATGTAATCATGAGTGTTGACGACATACTGGCTGTTATTGAAGAATAAAAATTTATTTAAGTACATAAGGAGGGATATGTTATGGCAAAGAAATTACTTTTTGGTGAAGAAGCACGCCGTGCACTGGAGCGTGGTGTAGATCAATTAGCTGATGCCGTTAAAGTTACTTTAGGCCCCAAGGGTCGTAACGTTGTTCTGGAAAAGAGTTATGGTGCTCCCACCATTACCAATGATGGTGTGAGTATAGCAAGAGAAATAGAGTTAGAAGACCAATATGAAAACATGGGTGCCCAGACCCTGAAAGAGGTTGCTACAAANACCAATGATGTAGCCGGTGACGGTACTACAACTGCTACTGTTCTGGCNCAGGCTATCTTCAAGGAAGGTCTGAGAAACGTAGCTGCCGGTGCCAACCCCATGTTAATCAAGAGAGGAATCGAAAAGGCTGTAGCAAGAGTTGTAGAGGAAATCTCCAATCTGGCCCAGCCTGTAGAAGGCAGAGATGCAGTTGCCCAGGTTGCGACAATTTCTGCCGGTAACGAAGAGGCAATTGGTGAATTAATCGCCGAAGCTATGGAAAAGGTTGGCCAGGATGGCGTAATCTCTGTGGAAGAGTCCAAGAGCATGGGTACCTCCCTGGATGTTGTGGAAGGTATGCAGTTTGATCGTGGTTATCTTTCCCCCTACATGGTAACAGATACTGATACAATGGAAGCTTCCCTGGAGGATCCCTATATCCTGATTACAGATAAGAAGCTGTCCAGCATCCAGGAACTGTTACCGGTTCTGGAGCAGGTAGCCCAGACAGGTAAACCCCTTTTAATCATCGCTGAAGATATTGAGGGCGAAGCCCTGGCTACACTGGTCCTGAACAAGATCCGTGGTGTCTTTACCTGTGTAGCTGTTAAGGCTCCTGGATTCGGTGACCGCCGTAAAGCCATGCTGGAGGATATTGCTGTCCTGACCGGTGGCCAGGTAATTACCGAAGATCTGGGCCTGAAACTGGAGAATACCAGCCTCGACATGTTAGGCCGTGCTGCCAAGGTTAATGTAACCAAGGAAGAGACCACCATTGTCGAAGGTTATGGTGACAAGGATAAGATCCAGGGTAGGATCAAGCAGATCAGGGTAGAGATCGAGAATACTACCTCTGATTTTGATAGAGAGAAATTACAGGAAAGACTGGCCAAACTGGCTGGCGGTGTAGCTGTAATCCAGGTTGGTGCCGCTACCGAGACCGAACTGAAAGAGAAGAAGCACCGTATCGAGGATGCCCTCTCTGCAACAAGGGCTGCTGTTGAGGAAGGTATCGTAGCTGGTGGTGGAACAACCTTAGTGGATGCCATCTCCGTACTGGAAGAGCTGAACCTTGAAGGCGATGAGGCTACAGGTATTGATATTATCAGACGTGCTCTGGAAGCCCCTGTCCGCCTGATTGCTGACAATGCCGGCTTTGAAGGCTCAGTAATTGTAGAAAAAGTTAAAGAGCAGGAAAAGGGTGTTGGTTTCGATGCCCTGAAAGGCGAGTTTGTCAACATGATTAATGCCGGTATCGTTGACCCGGCCAAGGTTACCCGTTCTGCCCTGCAGAATGCTGCCAGTGCAGCTGCCATGTTACTGACTACCGAATGTCTGGTAGCAGAGATTCCGGAAGAGAATCCTCCAATGCCAATGCCGGGCGGCGGCATGGGTATGATGTAATAAGCAACTACCCGTCAAAAAGGCTGTTAACCGATGTTAAAAGGTTAACAGCCTTTTATTTTTTCCAGCAGAATAGTTTTGCTGGATTTCTTTGCATTTCTCTGGTAAAATATCATTATCAAAGCCGAGGAGGAGAAAGAAGAGTATAGAGGAGGTAGTAAAATGCATGAAAGATTATTTACTCCAGGACCGACAGAAGTAAGAGCAGAACTACTGAATGAACTGGCCAGACCCCAGCTCCATCACCGGACTGAGGAGTTTGTCCAGCTTTATGACAGTATTCAGGATTATCTAAAGAGATTGCTCTTTACTGAAAATCCAGTTCTTTTATTCACATCTTCATCCACAGGGGCCATGGAGGCAGCAGTCACCAATGGTGTCAAAAAGAGATGCCTGAATCTGGTCAATGGTGCCTTTGGCGACCGCTGGCATGAGATTGCAGTAATGAATGGGGTGCCCTGTGACAAGCTGGAGATAGAATGGGATAAGGCCATCAGGCCTGAGCTGGTGGATGAGGCACTGGCCAGCGGCAAATATGACGCTGTAACCCTGGTCTTCAATGATACCTCTACCGGTATCCTGAATCCACTGCCGGAAATCGCAGAGGTGGTCAGGAAATATGATGATGTCCTCTTTTTCGTTGATGCTGTTTCTGCCATGGGTGGAGTTGAGATAAGGGTGGATGAATGGGGTATCGATATGTGCCTGGCCGGGCTGCAGAAAGCCTTTGCTTTGCCGGCAGGCCTGGCAGTGGCCTCTGTCAGCGAGAGACTCCTGGCCAGGGCAGAAGAGGTAGAACCCAGGAGCTATTATTTCAACCTGCCCCTGATGTATAAATACCATCTGCAGAGCCAGACTCCGGTGACACCGGCCATCCCCCAGATGTTTGCCTTGCAGAAACAACTGGAAGATATAGTAGAAGGGGAAGGGATAGAGAACCGTTTCAGAAGGCACCAGGAGATGGCCTCTGTAGTGCAGGAATGGGCCCTGAAACATTTTGCTATCTATCCGGAAGAGGGCTACTGGTCTCCGACCATTACCTGTATCCTTAATACCAGGGACATCCCGGTAGCCAGGTTAAACCGGGAACTGGTAAATAAATATGCTTGCCGGATTGCCAGCGGCTATGGTAAGCTTAAGGAGCAGTGTTTCCGGATTGCCCACATGGGTGATTTGAATCTCATCGATATCAGGGGCCTGCTGGCTGCCATAGAGGATATATTGGGATTATAGAATGATATTTATATATAGAAGATTAATTTTGAAGATAGATAATGGAAATAAACCATAAAGAATTAGAGGGTAAGACTTAAATACCTGATTTTTACTATAAGATATTAACTATAAGATAAGAATAAGGTGGTGGATCATTATGAACAAAATTAAGGTTGGGGTAATCGGGGCAACCGGGATGGTGGGACAGAATTATCTGCGTTTACTGGCAGACCATCCCTGGTTTGAGGTGACTTATGTAGCAGCTTCTCCCCGTTCTGCCGGGAGGACCTATGAGGAGGCTGTTGCCGGCAGATGGTTGATGACAGATCCTCTCCCTGAGCAGTATAAGGACCTGATTGTCGGTGATGCCGGGGATATAGATAGTGCAAAAGGAAAGTGTACGGTTATCTTCTCTGCGGTGAGCCTGGATAAAGAACAGGTAAAGGAACTGGAGCTGGCCTATGCCGCTGCCGGCTTTGCCGTAGTATCCAATAACTCTGCCCATCGCCATACAGAAAATGTACCCATGTTGATTCCAGAGGTAAACCATGCTCATGTAGATATCATTCCGGCCCAGCGGGAGTTCTATGGCTGGGACACAGGCCTGCTGGCAGTAAAGCCAAACTGCAGTCTCCAGAGTTATGTTACACCCATCCATGCCCTGAGGGAAAAGGGGTATCAGGTGGATAGAATGATCATAACCACCCTGCAGGCCATCTCCGGGGCCGGTTATCCAGGAGTCCCCAGCTATGATATGCTGGATAATATCGTCCCCTATATCGGTGGGGAAGAGGAGAAGAGCGAAGAGGAACCCCTGAAAATCTTCGGGACCATAGAAGACGGCAAGTTTGTTTATGATAACTCCATCCAGATTTCAGCCCACTGTAACCGGGTTCCGGTCATCGACGGCCATACTGCCTGTGTCAGCCTGGGCTTCAAAGGAGAGAAACCGGAGCTGGACGAAATCCTGGAGATCTGGGAGAATTTCAAATCCTTACCCCAGGAACTGGATCTGCCTTCTGCTCCCCGCCAGCCGATTATCGTCCGTTATGAGGCAGACCGGCCGCAGCCAAGGCGGGACAGGGATATGGATAAGGCCATGGCCGTCTCTGTAGGACGGTTGCGGGAGTGTAAGGTCTTTGACTACCGCTTTGTAGGCCTGTCCCACAATACTGTCCGTGGTGCTGCCGGCGGGGCCATCCTGATGGCTGAACTGTTGGTGGCAAAGGGCTATATTAAATAAGACCTATATCCAGCCTGGTATGAGTGTTCCCCTCATACCGGGCTTTCTATTTTTACATTAAGTTCTACACTTGATATTTTTGCCACTATAGTTTGACAGGAATGAGAAGAAGAGAGTAAAGTCTGTCAGGACAGTTTACCTGGAGAGTCTGCCAGGAGGGTAGAAAAACTTGACATTAATTCAATAAATGAGATATACTTTAGACAGTTAAAGTATGAAATAGCCTGTTTTTGAAAGGAGAAAGATCATGCAGTTGCAGGAAGAGATACTGATTCTTGATTTTGGAGGGCGCTATAGCCAGGAATTGGCCAGGGCCATCCGGGAAATGCAGGTTTTTTCCCGTATCCTGCCTTATAATGCAGACCTGGCTGAGATAAAAAAACTGAATCCGGCCGGTATAATTTTTGCCTACAGGCCGGAAAAGGGGCNGGCGGGGGAAAATACTGCCGTTACCCGGCGGCCGGACAGCGGTATCTTCCAGCTGGGGATACCGGTATTGGAGTTTCAGCCTGAAGAGGCTGAAGGAGGACAGGGTGAGGACCTGATCAGGGATTTCCTCTTCAATGTCTGCCAGGTAAAGGGCAGTTGGAATATGGAGGATTTCATTAAGTGGCAGATAGAGGCCATCAGGGAAGAGGCAGGCTCTGCCCGGGTTATCTCCGGCCTTTCCGGCGGGGTTGACTCTGCGGTAGCATCAGCCCTGGTACATAAAGCCATCGGTGACCAGTTGACCTGTATCTTCGTGGACCACGGCCTCCACCGCAAGGGAGAGGTGGAGGAGGTACGGAGGACCTTTGGCCAGGACTTTAAAATACCGCTGATTTATGTAGATGCCAGGAAGAGGTTTCTGGATAAACTGGCCGGAGTTCAGGATCCGGAACAGAAGAGGAAGATCATCGGTGAGGAATTCATCAGGGTCTTTGAGGAAGAGGCAGGTAAGATCGGTGATGCCAGTTTCCTGGTCCAGGGTACCCTTTATTCTGATGTGATAGAGAGNGTTGGTGAGGGCAAAGGGGTCAAGGTCAAGAGCCATCACAATGTGGGCGGCCTGCCGGAAGATATGGACCTGGAACTGATCGAACCCCTGAGGGACCTCTTCAAGGATGAGGTCAGGAAATTGGGTGAGCTGCTTGGCCTGCCGGAGGATATAGTCTGGCGGCAGCCTTTCCCGGGACCGGGACTGGCTGTAAGGATAATCGGCAGCATCGATGAGGAGAAACTGGCTATCCTGAGGGAAGCCGATGCTATTTTCAGGGAGGAGATCAGGAAGGCTGGCCTGAATAGGGAGATCTGGCAGTACTTTGCTGTCTTGCCTGATATTAAGAGTGTCGGAGTCAGGGATGAGCAGCGGACCTATGCCTATCCCATTATCCTGCGGGCAGTTACCAGCACTGATGCCATGACTGCCGACTGGGCCAGGATTCCCCATGAACTACTGGAGAGGATTTCCAGCCGGATTATCAGTGAGGTAGAATCTGTAAACCGGGTCGTCTATGATATTACCTCCAAACCGCCTGGAACCATTGAATGGGAATAAAATCCTTGATTTATGAGGATACCGGGAGGGAAGAGATGGATAGAAGATTCAGGGATGAGCTTACTGATCGGTTATTTGATGCCATTCTTCTGCTGGAGAGCAGGGAAGAGTGTTACCGCTTTTTTGAGGATATTGCTACAGTGGCCGAGATCAAGGCCCTGGGCCAGCGGCTGGAAGTGGCCAGGATGCTGCGCCTGGGAGCCACCTATGATGAGATAGTGGAAAAGACCGGTGTCAGCACCGCTACTATCAGCCGGGTAAAGAGGTGCCTCTATTATGGTGCGGACGGTTATGCCATGATTCTTGACCGGATGGGAATTGAAGAAAATAAGGAAAATAATGAAAATAATGCTTGACTATTAAACCTATTTAAGATATAATTTAACAGAATGAGGAAATTAAAAATGAATATGTGAATATCCACCTTTAATCTAGTCCTGTGAGGCTAAAAAGGTACTGAAAATACTTGTATTATATTCTGCAGATGGGTAAAGAGTACCTTTTTAGAGGTACTCTTTTTTTACGTCTGGCACTCCTTAGTTGTAGCGGCTGGATAGGTGGAGTCATTTTCAGGAACAGGGAGGTTGACAACTATGGATAATCTGCCAAGGGGAACACTGGTAAATTTGAAG
>JGI24708J26588_10002766_pt1 | contig 13142 bp, 15 predicted proteins | sample BioPla1DNA2_FD_26588 | JGI IMG/M metagenome (IMG submission 26588) | reverse complement strand
AAACTACAAAAATTATAAATAATGGGGTTGAAATAATATTAAAACCTAGTCCAGGAGAAAAAAGAGATGGGTATTTGGACCCTTCTGAAAAAGCTGTTATTGATTCAAGTTTAGCAGCAAATAATGAAGATAGAAGAGAAGAAAATACAAATAATTTATCAGAAGATTCAATTATCCAAAGTATTAGAGATAGCATGGGCTGTGCAAATTTTAATCTAAACACTGTTGAAATATATACAAAGTTTGAAACAATAAATTGTGGTGGAAATGAAGTAGGACTATGGAGATATTATCCTAGACTTATAGAAAAAAATATAGATAAACCAGTATTAGTATTCTTTCATGGTGGAGGTTGGATTGGTGGTACCACATATGTAGTAGAAAATTTTTGCAAATTAATAGCAGAAAAAGCTAACTGCGTTGTATTTAATATTGACTATTCATTAGCTCCAGAAAAGCCATTTCCCAATGGATTAAATGATAATTACGGTACAGTAAAACATATTTATGAGAATTCTGAGAAGTATGGAATTGATAAAAATAAAATAGCAATTGCTGGAGATAGTGCTGGTGGAAATTATTCAGCAGCAATAGCATTGAGGGCAAGAGACGAAGGAATACCTATGATAGCTTTACAAGTATTAATTTATCCATGTATAGCTCTTGGTGATGCTTCGGCTCCGGGATATGAATGGTCAAAGGAAGCATTCAATATTGCACATGAACAAGAAGAACAAATTAGTAGTATGTTAATGCTGGGAAAACCTGAAAATATAAAAGATAATCCAATTATAGGGTCCTATTTAATAGATAGTAATCAAATATATAACCCTTATGTAAGCCCAATCATGGCAGAATCACATGAAAATCTTCCTAAGGCAATTTTAGTAGGAGCTGAATTTGATGGACTTAGAATACAAACAGAATTTTATGCAAAGCAGCTTAAAAATGCAGGAGTTGATGTTACATGTTATCGTTATAAGGGCATGACACATGCATTTATTGACAGATTAGGATATGTACCTCAAGCAGAAGATTTGGCTAATATTATTTCTGATGCTATTAAAAATCTAAGTTGAGAAAGTAATATATATAAGAAAATATAATTAATTGAAAAGGAGCTGTCGCTAACGGATTTTGATCCGCTAATGCGACAGCCCCATTTTATTATTTCTTTCATGGTACCCTATAAGTCTCAGTAATTAAATTGTATTGTTTTCAATAGTGGCACTCTTGCTCATAAAATAAAAAAAGCAACTACTTAAAACTAAGTATTGCCTTACAATTTCAAAATAAGAGTTTAACGCATATTTTAGAATTTTTTCTATGAAAGTATAATAACATCTTTATAAATTTTCCATATTGAAATCATACAAAGCAACATATAAGAGAAGTTGAAAAATTACCTGAATAAGTTAAAATATCCTCTTTTCGGACAAAAAAATACTTTTTTCTTGTAAATACATTTTGTGTAATATATAATTTGATTAGAAATATTATTATGGGGGTGTTTTTTTATGAAAATTTTAAACAAAAGATCAATTAGATTTAAAATTGGATTTCTTCCAGTTTTAAGTGTACTTATTGCAATTTTCTTAATTACTGTAAGTATAATTTTTATTGCTAAAGGATCAATAATGAATCAAGTAAAGAAAGATGGAATAATGCTTGCTAATCAGACAGTTTCTCAACTTGATATAAGTGATTCTGCTTTAGAAATAATGAATTCAAATATTGAAGCAACTGCTAAAAATGTAGCTCATTTTATAAATGATAATGAAAAATCAATAAGTAATGATTATTTAAAAAAGATTGTTGAAAGATTTGAAATAGACGAAATAAATATTACTAATGAAGAAGGAGTAATTGTAAACTCTAATTTAGAAACTAGTATAAGCAATGTATTTGGGGCAGAGGATAAGGCTAGCATAGTTTTAAGAGGTGAAGCAGATGAGTACATGGAGGATATTAGAAAAAGTAGGGAAACAGATGATTATTATAAATATGTTTATGTAAAACGCAGTAGCGGAGGAGTTATTCAAGTAGGAGTATTAGCTAATAAAATTCAAAGCTTTACTGATAGTGTTGGTTATCAAGCATTAGTCAATAATATAAATAAAGAAGAAAATATAGTATATGCCTCCTATGTAGATAAGGATTTAAATATTGTTGCCCATTCAATAGAAGATGAAGTTGGAACAGTACATGAAGATGATTCGATTAAGAATGTATTAGAAAAAGGGGAAGTCTATACATCCCAATACTTTTATGATAAAGAAAATGTTGATGTTTATAGCATTATTGTTCCAGTAGAACAAGACAACAACATTATTGGTGCCATTGATATAGGCCTATCTTTAGAAAATGTTGGAGATACCATTCAAAATATTATAGCTAGTGCATCACTAATTGCTATTATCTTATTTGGAATTATTTTATTTTTACTAGTATATATTACAAATGGTGTTATAAAACCACTTAATGAACTTTCGATTTCATCTAATCATATAGCTAAGGGAGAATTATATCACCATATCGCAGTTAAAACCAAGGATGAAATAGGTTATCTTGCTTCTAATTTTAAGAATATGGTTAACAACTTAAAAGGTATAATTGGAAGTATTCAAAATAAGACCATTGAAACAGATGAAATGGCAGCAGAACTATCAGTTTCATCTAGACAATTAAGTTCAGCATCAAGTGATGTAAGTCATGCTATTCAGGAAGTTGCAGAAGGAATTACAAATCAGGCAAATGATATCTTAGAAATTACAAATTATATGGCATCCTTGGCAGAAGAAATTGAAGGAATACATACTAAAATGGATGTAGTTAAGTTTAATGTAGATGAAGCTGAAAGTAAGGCAAGTGTAGAAAAAGAAAATATAGACAATATATTAGTTTCATTTAGTAATTTAAAAGAAGGCTTTAATGAAGTAATTGAAAAAGTTAATATATTGTCAGCAAGTATAAGTCAAATAGGAAATATAACAGAAGTTATAAATGGTATATCAGACCAAACTAACCTTTTAGCATTAAATGCAGCCATAGAAGCAGCAAGGGCTGGAGAAGCAGGTAAGGGATTTACTGTTGTTGCTGAGGAAGTTAGGAAACTTGCCCAAGAATCTAGATTTGCTACAGAAAAAATAAGCTTACTAGTAAACTCAATTACAAGCGAAACAGAAGAGGTAAATAAAACTTCAAGGGATGTAGAAGGACTTATTACAAGTCAAGTAAAGGCTGTGGGTCAGACAACAGATTCCTTAAAAGATATAGTTAATGCCTTTTCCAATATAACTCCTTTAATTGATGATACTTATAAATACATAGATAGTACCCTTAACTCCAAAGAGATAGTTGTGGAGAAAATCGAAGGTATCTCAACAGTTTCCCAGGAAGTATCAGCTTCTAGCGAAGAAATTGCAGCAGCTACTGAAGAAATGCTAGCTAGTGCAGAAGAGGTATCAGGCTATGCAGCCAGATTAAAAGACATATCAAAAGAATTAGTAAATGGAGTTAGCCAGTTTAAAACAGGCAAATAGTTAATAATATTAATGTATTTTTCAGCGAAACCTGATTAAATATTCGAGAACAACGGAAAGAATATTGTTCATAAGTAAGTAGTATCATTCCTCATAGGAGATATGTTTGATAAAGTTTATATAAAAAATGCTTAGGTATATTTCGCCTAAGCATTTTTTGTTGTGCACCCAAGATGGGCAAGAACTTGGCGGTGAAAATCCCCTGTGGCATTGGTGGTGCAGTAAAACATATTTATGAGAATTCTGAGAAGTATGGAATTGATAAAAATAAAATAGCAATTGCCGGAGATAGTGCTGGTGGAAATTATTCCGCAGCAATAGCATTGAGAGCAAGAGACGAAGGAATACCTATGATCGCTTTACAAGTATTAATTTATCCATGTATAGCTCTTGGTGATGCGTCCGTTCCAGGATATGAATGGTCAAAGGAAGTATTCAATATTGCATATGAACAAGAAGAACAAATTAGTGGTATGCTAACCCTCGGAAAACCTGAAAATATAAAAGATAATCCAATTATAGGATCATATTTAACAGATAGTAATCAAATATATAACCCTTATGTAAGCCCAATTATGGCAGAATCACATGAAAATCTTCCTAAGGCAATTTTAGTAGGAGCTGAATTTGATGGACTTAGAATACAAACAGAATTTTATGCAAAGCAGCTTAAAGATGCAGGAGTTGATGTTACATGTTATCGCTATAAGGGTATGACACATGCATTTATTGACAGATTAGGATTTGTACCTCAAGCAGAAGATTTGGCTAATATTATTTCTGATGCTATTAAAAATCTAAGTTGAGGAAGTATTAGAACAACTAATTAAGAGCTTTAAAGCCACTTATCACCTTAACCAATAGAACTAACTAAAATTTATATATTGGAATTTAGTTGGCTGTCTCCACTATAAAATCCACGACAAAAATGTCGTGGATTTTTTTGTAGCTACTGATAGTCTATTTTAGATAAAGTTTTGTTACATTTATGAAATAGCAAGGTTTATCCATGGTGAAAATGGAATAATTAGAAAATTTATCTTCTTTGGTAGAGGTAAGTTGAGGAAATATATTTAAAATGGTATAATTTCTTTAAAGTGGTAATAATTGAATTTTTGGAGGTTATCTATGTCTAATGAAATGAAAATTAAAAGCGATGTTTTTTATGAAGCTGTAAGTTTATTAAAACAAGTAAATACTAGTTTGGATTGTAGTATCAATAAAATAAATATAGAAGGAAATAAACTTGCCAATACATGGAATAGCAAAAGTGGAAGTGATTTTAATGCAAAAAACAAGAAGTTTATATCAAATATGAAGTTATTAAGCAATGCTATAGGAGATTTAGCAGTAGATTTGAATAAAGTAAACTCAACTTATAAACAGATGGATACTTTAATAGCTTCCAAGATAGGTTTCTAAAGGAGGATTTATGAAAAGTTATTTAAGAAATAAAAAGAGACAGAAAGAGAAAAGTCTTAAGGAAATAAATGATTTACAAAATTTGATAAGAACTTTAAATGATAAATGTTCAGCTGCTGATAGATGTGTAAAACATGTAACATCCGGGATAGAGGGTGGATTGAAAGGCGATAATACAGGAAGGCTAGCAAGTTTATCTACTAATATTAATAAAAATAATTATAGAAAAATATATGAAAGTAGTAGTTTAACAGCTACAGTTAAAGCTAAAATTCAGTCTGAAATTGATACTATAGATAGACAACTCAGAGAAATTGAAAGGCGAGAAGAAGCGGAGAGAAGACGAAGACAACAGGAAGCAGAGAGAAGACGAAGGGAAGAAGCAGAAAGAAGGCGAAGGTGAAAAAATAAATAGGGGATAGAAGGTTGATTAAGGTTAACATAAAGAATTTATATAAAATATGGGGAATTACTTTAATGATGGTTTTAGGAAGTTCATTTACAGGATGCTCTATAAATTCTGATACTGATTATAAAGAAGCAGCTCTTAATAGTTTAGAGGATAAATACGGAGAAGAATTTGAAATAAAGCAGTTAGGAGGGACCTTTGGGGCACTTAATGATACTAAAAAATTAGTATGCTATCCAGTTAGCAGTCCTGATAAATTTATCTTTGTTGAAGTAGAAAAAGACTTATCTGAAGTTCATGATAATTATATTAATAGAATTATGGAAGAAAAGTTAAATGAAATGCTAACACCAATTGCAAAAGAGCTATTTGGAGAAGAAGTTAAAGTACAATCCTTTTTTGAGAGTCGATATAATAAATATGATTCATTAGACATGAATGTAGTTGATTTTATGAATAAAAATGATAGATGTTCTTATGTATTAGATATATTTATAGATGGTGGGGAAAATATAGATAAATCACAAGAAGCTGAAAAGATTAGTATTTTCGGGCAAAAGTTATTAGAAAACAATATGTTCAGTGAAAACTCTGTGAATATATGGTATATAAAAAGTGATGAATACAATAATGTTGAAAGTAAGTATTATAATATATGGTTTGAAGGAACCGTAGTTAAATATTATCTTGATGAAAATAAAATATATAATACAGCTTGGTTTAAAATAAAAGAAAAGAAGATGCATCATAAAACAGAAGATATTATAAATTCATTTAAATATTAAATTTGATAGGAGGTATATATGAGTTCTATAAAGTATATGACCATGGGAAAGTTTGCAAACCTATCATATATAGATTTACCAGATAAATTGAGAGAAAAAACAAATGGGAGGATCAAAAATTGATTAAAGCTAACATAAAGAATTTATATAAAGTAGGGGGAATTATTTTAATGATGGTTTTAGGAAGTTCATTCACAGGATGTTCTATAAATTCTGATACTGATTATAAAAAAGCAGCTCTTAATAGTTTAGAGAATAAATACGGGGAAGAATTTGAAATAAAGCAGTTAGGTGGAACCTTTGGAGCACTTAATGATACTAAAAAATTAGTGTGCTATCCAGCTAGTAGTCCTGACAAATTTTTCTTTGTTGAAGTAGAAAAAGACTTATCAGAAGTTCATGATAATTATATTAATAGAATTATGGAAGAAAGATTAAATGAAAAATTGACGCCAATTGCTAAAGAAATATTTGGAGAAGAAGTTAAAGTACAATCATTTTTTGATGATAAATATAATAAATATGATTCATTGGATATGAATGTGGTTGATTTTATGAGCGAAAATGATAGATGTTCTTATGTTTTAGATATATTTATAGATGGTGGAGAAGATATAGACAAATCACAAGAAGCTGAAAAAATTGGTGATTTTGGACAAAAGTTATTAAAAAATAATATACTCAATAAAAATTTCGTAAATATATGGTACTTAAAGGGAGATGAATTTTCAAAGGTTGAAGAAAAATATTATGATTTAGTTTTTTATGGAGAGAGTGTTGAATACTATCTTAAAGAAGATAAAATATATAATACTGCTTCCCTTGAAATTAAAGATAAGAAAGTATTTTATACAATAAAAGATATTGAAAAATCATTTGAATATTAAATTCGATAGGAGGTATATATGAGCTCTATAAAAGATATAACTTTAGGGGAATTTTCAAATTTATCCTATATAGATTTACCAAAAGAGTTGAAAATAAAAGTTGATAAATATAAAAACAAAGAAATAGATAAAAAAGTAACATTAAAAGATTTAGCAGATCTCTGTAAAGATCAAGTTGAAAAAATAGAAGAACCCCTTCGGAAACAAGAAATTTTAGACGTATTAAAGAAATGTCAAGATGGAGAATACAAAGATTATAAAATAGTAGATTATGACAATGATAATGGAAAAAGTGGATTTGTAGGTTATGCCATTGAAACTAATACAGGTGAGCTCATTATTGCGTCCAGAGGAAGTGAACTCCCTGACGAGAAACAAGATAGAAGTTGGGAGGATTGGACTGATAATGTAGAAATGTCAATTGAATATGAAACAATCCAACAGGGAGTTGCTAGAAAATTTGTAAATGAAATAGGATCTGAATATAATTCGATTTATTTAACAGGACATTCAAAGGGCGGAAATAATGTTTTGTATGCTACAATAACAGCAGATGAAAGTGTAAGGTCAAAAATAAAAAATTGTGTTACTTTTAATGCTCCGGGTTTTGGTGATAAATTTATAAAAGACTCCAAATATGTAATAGATCAATTAAATAAAGCTGGAGTTTTTAAAGAGTATCAAGGGAGCGGTGATTTTGTTTCTTCTATTATGAATAATGTTTCGGATCCAATTATAATAAAACAAAAAGATTTAAATAAAAATTTTTTTGAAAAGCTCAAAGGATTTGATGATCATTATATTTATGCAATGGAGATTGATGGGGATACATTTGTTTCAGAAGAAGATGGAGAAAAAGAATTGTTGCCTGTCTTTGTAAATAATTTAGTTGCAGGGTTAACCTTTACCTTAACAGATAAAGAAATAGATGAGATAATTGATTTGGTTAATAACATACTTAATAAGGATGAAGGTGCAGATATATTAGATATAGGGAAAATGCTTTTAGATTCAGGAGTAGACCCATCAACAGTAAAGGTTATATTGCTTCAAATAGCAAGTGAAGGAAGTATGATTTACTTAAAAGAGAGTCCAATAGTTCCTGTAGCTGGAATAGGATATGTTCTAGATTTTTTTAGAGATACAAAAACCTTTATGTATGCAAATAGAGCAAGAATCAAAAATTATATTAGGGATGTAATATTTAAGTTAGGTAAAAGTTTAGTAAAAGAGGGTTTAAATAATGTAAAAAATATTATAAATACAGGATTTAAAGTAAGTATGGGTAGTATAACTAGAGGAAATACATCTCTTATAATTCCGAATTTAATTGGTAGTGGAATAAGTTCAAATAAATGCTTAGTAAAAATAGATGATATCAATGCTGCGTTAATGACATATAAAGTAGAATTAACTAATATTAGAGGAAATTTAAGAAAATTTGATTCTGCAATGAATAAATTAGTGAAATCAGGCTGGGGTGGACAAGCTAGTAGAATATTTTATTCAGTTAAATTTATAAGGTATAAAGCATCAATGGGAACTATAGAGTCACAATTAAGTTATATGGTTAGCTATCTAGAAAAAGCAAAAAGGGACTTTGAAAGGGTAAAGTTAGAAGAAGATGCTCTAGTAGCAGTTTTAGCTTAATTATAGGGAGGAAGATATGGGAAGAATTGCTGTATATTATAGTGCATGTTCTACATTAATAAGTAGTTTAAGAAAATGTAGAAATCAACTAAAAGAAGAAAGTAATTGTGCAAGTAAAGCTCTAAGAAAATTAGGACAAATTAGTGAAAGTTATTATGAATTGAATAAGATATATGACAATTTAAATAGTATAAGAAGTAAAAGTGACTCAGATATAGTAAAGATGGAGAATTTTGAAAAGAGGCTGAAAAAATATGTTGAGATGGTTAAAAAGAGTGATAATGATATATGTAATATAATTTAAAGGAAAAAGCGGAAGAACTCACAAAAGATTTATAAAATTAAGTGTTGACTTGGCAGTAAATACCACGTATAATTATTAATATAAATGGATTGTTACTCTTTGAGGCATTACCTGTTATTTTGGTGTGCTTTCAAGGAGTTTTTTTATATGATTTTAGGGGAGGGTGAAGGTAATGAGGGCAATTAAAAAAATAAATAATAATGTAGCAATTTGCTTAGATAGCAAGAATAAAGAGTTGGTTGCCTTTGGCAAAGGTATTGGATTTCCCACAATGCCATATGAAATAACAGATTTGAGTGAAATATCAATGACCTTTTATCATATTGATTATCAATTTTATAGCTTAATGGAGAACATTCCTAAAGATATTTTTGATGTTTCAGCTCTCATTGTAAATAAAGCTCAGCAAACTTTAGATTCTAGTTTAAATCCTAATCTTGTTGTTACTTTAGCTGATCATATTAATTTTGCAATTCTTAGATTAAAGAAATATAAAAATATGAAAATGCTATTTTCTTATGATGTTGAGCAATTATATAAAAAAGAAACAGAGTTAGGAAGATATGCAGTAGATCTGATTCAAAAAAATTAAATATGACTTTACCTGAAAGTGAAATTACCAATATTGCAATGCATTTTGTTAATGCACAGGAAGAAGGTTCCGCAAAAGTAGAGAAAATTGATGCAGAGGTATTAATTAGCGATGCTACAGACATAATTGAAAGCATTTTTAATACAAAAATAAATAGAGACGATTTTAGTTACAACAGATTTTCTATGCATATTCGTTACTATTTGAAAAGGATAGAAGATAAAAAACAATTTAAAAATGAGAACAAAGATTTACTGAATACCATGAAGGAAAACTATCCAAAAGTATATCAATGTTCATTAAAAATTGCTGATTTAATCGGTAAGGCATATAAGGCAGAAATTATAGAAGAAGAAATTCTATATTTAATGATACATATAAATAGAATAGTTCAAACCACAATATTGAAAGATTAAGGATTGTTACTCGTAATGGAGGCATTACCCAAAGTAGATATGATAATTAAATCATATAGCTTTGGGTTTTTTTATACAAAAAAATAAAGGGAGGAATTAAAATGAGTAAAAAGACAATAGCTCAAAAAGAAAAATTTAATCAAATCGCAGAAAATCTATTAAAGGCAGTTGGTGGAAAGGAAAATGTAACAAATATAACCCATTGTATGACAAGATTACGTTTTAATCTTAAAGACAAAAGTATTCCTAATGCAGAAGAAATCAAGAAAATACCAGGAGTTATTGGTGTTATAGAAGCTGGCGGACAACTACAAATTATTATTGGCCAAACAGTAGATAAAGTATATGAAGCTTTATGTGATATTGGAGGATTTCAAATAGAAAAAAGGGAAGATGATAACTTAAGTAAGCCAAAGAATATGACACCTGCTTCTATTGGAAACGCAATTCTAGATGGTCTTGCAGGATGTTTAACACCATTAATTCCACTATTAATGGCAGTATCATTATTTAAATTATTTGTAGCAGTATTAGGACCTAATATGCTAAATATGATAAATGAAAGTAGTGATATGTATAAATTGTTCACCTTCGTTGGTGATGCAGGATTTTACTTCTTTCCAATTATTGTAGGATATACGGCTGCAAAGAAATTTGGTGCTACACCTGTTATAGCTATGTTCATGGGAGGTATTTTACTTCATCCTACATTTCTTCAAATGGCTGCAGAAGGTGCCTCAATTAAAGTGTATGGTATTTCAGCAACTCCACAGAATTATGCAAGTACAATATTGCCAATAATTCTTACAGTATGGGTAATGTCTTATGTTGAGAAAGCTCTAAAAAAATATATTCCAACTACATTAAAAACAATTTTTGCTCCTGCTATAACTGTACTTATTATGTTACCTATAACTTTAGCAGTATTAGCTCCTTCAGCTGCATTTATAGGCAATTATATATGTGAAGGACTTCTATCATTATCAAATGTTGGAGGTATATTTAGAATATTAGCAGTTGCAATTATAGCAGCAGTTTATGAATTCCTTGTAATGAGTGGAATGCATTTAGTATTAATTTCTACATTAATTCTTGTTTTTACTACAACTGGAGTTGAAGAAAATATACTTCCAGCAGCTTGTGCAGCAAGTATTGCAGTTTCAGGAATGTGTTTAGGAGCTGCACTTCGTATTAAGAATAAAGAAGAACGTAGTTTAAGTATTGGTTATTTTATTGCTGGTATTATTGGTGGTGTAACAGAACCTGGTCTTTATGGTATTGGTATGCGTTATAAACGTCCTTTTATTGGAATGATGATTGGAGCTTTTGCAGGAGGCTTATATGGAGCTATTGTAGGATTAAAGGCTTATACCCTTATTCCAGTTGCAAGTGTCCTTGCTATTCTTAATTTTGCAGGGGGACCAACATCTAATTTAGTACATGGAGTTATTCAAGCTATAATATCATTTGTTGTTGCTGCAATTGCGACTTATTTCATTGGATTCAAAAAAGAAGATCTTTCAATTGATAAGGATGAATCATTAATAAATGAGGAGCTATAAAATGAAACAAATATTAATAAGAGCTGATGATTTAGGTTATAGTGAAGGCGTAAATTACGGAATTGCTAAGAGTGTTAAAGATGGTTTAATTAAAAGTGTTGGTATTATGACAAATATGCCAATGGCAGAGCATGGATTAAAATTATTAGAAGGTATAGATGTATGTTTTGGTCAACATACTAATATCTGTGTAGGAAAGCCACTAACAGACCCTAAATTAATACCAAGCTTAGTGCAAGAAAATGGAGAATTTAAATCATCAAAAACTTTTAGAGAAGCTAAAGAAGATTTTATTGTTTTTGAAGAAGTTATTCTTGAAATAGAAGCTCAGTTAAAGAGGTTTATAGAGCTTGTTGGAGAACCTCCACATTATTTTGAAGGACATGCAGTTGCAAGTGATAACTTCTTTAAAGGGCTAGAATTTGTAGCAGAAAAGCATGGTTTAAAATATTCAGGAATGTCATTTGGAGAAGTTCCAATTAAAATTGGAAAAACAAAGGTATATATGCATATGGACAGTATGAAACCAAATTATGATCCTTTTAAATCCCTTAAGAAAATGATAGAAAATTCTCATGATGATGGATGTGACATGTTTGTATGCCATCCTGGATACTTAGATAAATTTATATTAGAAAACTCTTCGTTAACAATACCACGTCCTATGGAAGTAGATATGGTATGTAATCCAATTACTAAAAAGTTCATTAAAGAAAATGGTGTAAAATTAGTAACATACGATGATTTATAAAATTTATAATTATGTATAAAATGAAGAATTATATCAGGAAGTAATGAATAACTAAATAAACTTAGAAATTAAATAAAGCCAATGCTTATTAAAAGTAAGCATTGGCTTTACTATTCTCAAAGTTCTAAAGTTAGAAAAAATCTTATTAAATAAAATTTTTGGTGATGTAATAGATGCGAAATATGGAGATTATGTTCTTATAAATAAACAATCTACAGCTAATATAGGAGATATAACTGCTGTAGATATAGAAGGAAATGCAACCTTAAAAACATCTGATATAATTTCTATACATATGAACTTAACAAATGAAAATAATGGGTTCTTTGATTATGAGAAATTTAAAATGATGAAAAAACACCCAATAATAATCAATGTTGCAAGGGGTGGAGCAATCAATGAAGCTGATTTAGTTAAAGCTTTAGATGAAGGATTAATCAGTGGAGCTGGTATAGATGTTTTAACTTCTGAAACACCAGATTTAGATAATTGTGGTCTTGTAGGAAGAGAAAATGTAATCTTAACTCCTCATTCTGCCTTCTACTCTGATACATCAATGTACTTATTGTCAAGAATACCAGCTGAGAATATTACAGCTTGCCTTTCAGGTGAATATGATAAGGCTAATAGAATAGTAAATAATATAAAATAGTAAATAATACTTTGTATTTACAGGAAATTTAAGAATGAATTAAAAGTGGGCAAAAAAGTTATATACTTGCCCGCTTTTAAGCATAAAATAGGGGCTGTCGCACTAAATAATTAGTACACAGCTTCTTTTTTTGTAAAAAAATAAATCTCAGACTCCAAAGAGTCTGAGAT
>JGI24708J26588_10002762_pt1 | contig 13155 bp, 13 predicted proteins | sample BioPla1DNA2_FD_26588 | JGI IMG/M metagenome (IMG submission 26588) | reverse complement strand
GCGCGCTGAAGAGCGGCCTTTGCCTTATCGATGTGTTGGGGGTTTACCCAGACGGAGAAGACCTTTTGACCGGGCTGGACCCGGGCGGCGGTGCCGACGGCCTTCCCGAAGGCGCGGCGCATGCCCTCAGAGACACGGTCTGCCCCTGCACCGGTTGCCTGCTTATTCTCGCGGAGGACGTGGTGGGGGTACGTCCTGAGTTTGAAGTGATAATTTGCTCTTCCTACCCCTTTGACGAGCTGCCGGTTGACGCTGATACGCGAGGCTTCAAGGGCGCTGTGGCGTATCTGGCAGGCTTCCTCGACGACGACGGAGAGCTCGACGGGGAAGTCCTGGGTGAGGTTGCCCATATCAAACTGTACAATCTTACTGCCCGGCACGCCGCCCATGTATTCTCTGCGTGTATATGCCATTTTTGCGAGGTTTCTGTACATCTTCGCTGGTTTTCGTACCATCGTTAAAAACTCCTGCCGATCTATGAGTGCTCTATAAAATGGGGATTTTCCCTAATAAACCTTACCCGATAGCTACGGTCTAATTGATCATCTCAAGCACCCGCCGCCGCACCTCCGCGAACTCGGCATTGGTGCGATCCCGTGGCCGGTCCCAGGGGATGGAGATGATCTCACGGATGGTTCCCGGCCTCCGGGTCAGTACGATGATCCGGTCGGCGAGGTAGACCGCCTCGTCGACGCTGTGGGTGACGAAGATGATCGTCTGCTTCGTCTCCTTCCAGAGTGAGAGGAGTTCTTTCTGCATCCGGTTCCGCGTCTGGGCGTCCAGCGCCCCGAAGGGTTCGTCCATGAGGAGGACGTCGGGGTCGTTTGCGAGCGCTCTCGCTATCGCCACCCGTTGCCGCATTCCACCTGAGAGCTCGTAGGGATAGGAATCCCGGAACTGGGAGAGGCCTACCATATCGATGTAGTGGTCCGCTGTCCTCCGGCACTCGTCCTTCTTGAAGCCTTTCATCTCGAGGCCGAAGGCGACGTTATCGATGACCCGGCGCCAGGGGAAGAGGGAATACTCCTGAAAGACCATCCCCCGCTTCGGGTCCGGGCCGGTGACATCGTGACCGTCGACCGCCACGCTCCCCGTTGAAGGGATCTCAAGTCCCGCGATGATCCGGAGTAGCGTCGTCTTCCCGCACCCCGACGGTCCGACCAGGCAGATGAACTCCTCGTCCTCGATCTTCAGGGTGACGTCCTCGAGCGCTTGGGTGACGGTGCCGTCGTCTTTCGGGAAGGCTTTGCCGAGGCCCTGGATCGAGACATCGCCCATCCTATACCACCTCCCCGGCATGCCACCGCAAAAGCCGCCCATCAACGTAGTTTCGGAATATGCGGTCGATGATGAGGCCCGTAAATCCGAGGATCATCATGTAGACGACGACGTTGGGCATCTGGTGGAGATAGAAGTTATGCCAGAGCTGGTAGCCGAGGCCGTAGTTCGATACGCCGAACATCTCAGCGCCCACGAGGCACATCCATCCAACGCCCATCGCGATCCTGATCCCGGAAGCTATCGCCGGGATGGAGGCGGGGAGGGCGACATGGCGGATCAGTTCAAGTGAGGTGTTGCATCCGAGCACTTTCCCCGCTTCGACAAAGACTCTCGGGATGGATCGAAACGCAGAGTAGGTCGCGGTCAGGATCGGGAAGAAGGCGCCCACGAAGATCATGAATCCCGCCGCCTGAGTGGTGAGCCCAAACCATATGATGGCAAACGGTATCCAGGCAAGTGGTGGGACGGGGCGGAAGATCTCGATGATCGGGTCGAGCAGGGAGTCCGCCACGCGGAACCAGCCCATCAGGATCCCGATGGGGACGCCGAGGANGAGTGCCGCAAANAGCCCGATTCCAAAGTGTTCAAGGCTGACTGTGATGTCGAGAAGGAGGGTACCTGAGGNGAGGAGGTCTGCGAAGGCACCGGCGACATCTGTGACGCTCGGGAGGATGAANGGTCGCCCGACCACATATACGGCTATGACCTGCCAGATCATGGCCGCGGCGGCGACCGCCGTAATGCCAAGTACTCGTTTTTGTGTTTGTCGGTTCATGATTCTATTCCGCTGCCTGGTTTCTGCCTGAAGAGAGAGCTACGATCGCATCTCTTCGGGATGTTCTCCATTATTTCATCGGCACCTCCATAAAAGATACTTTTGGAGGTAAAATAGGTAGGGTTTGGGGGGTTCACGCCCGCGCTTTCTCGTAGAACGAGAGATCGAAGAGGTCGTCCTCCGTGAGAGGCTTTTTGATGTAGCCGAGATCGTACTGGAGATCTGTGTACTCGATCGCGGATGGTACGATGATCTGTGGATCGGCGGTCCAGGTGCCATCCCAGATCACAAAGGATGTCTTCACGGTATCGAGGTTCTGCCCCGTCTTTGCGGAGTAGAGCTCTGCAGCCTCATCCTGGTGCTCGAAGTTGTACTCCGTCGCCNTGATGTGAGTCCGAACGATCTGCTCGACGATCTCGGGGTGCTCGCGGATCAGGGTGCCGCTCGCAACCAGAACACAGCAGGCGTGATCCTTCATCATCTCGCCCGACTGCGCGATGGTCCTTCCCGTGCCCTCTGCTATGATGATCGCCGGGTAGGGATCGGGCAGGAATACACCGTCGACCTGACCGGCAGCGATGGCGGTCGTGGCCGCACCGGGGTCCATGGGCTTGATGGTGACCGTCGCGGGATCGACGCCGTTCTTCTCAAGCCAGGTCCGGAGGATGGTATCCTGGATCGATCCTGGAGGGTAGGTGGCGATCGTCAGGCCTTCGAGGTCCTGCGGCCCCTCGTACGCGATATTGGTCCTGAGCATGAGGTCGGATCCTTGCGTCTGCACCGAAGCAACGATCTTTGCATCAAGACCGCTTGCGAGAGCGGATACAAACGGTGCCGCGCCGACGTAGGCTATNTCGAGATCTCCGGCTAGCATCGCCTGCATCTCAGGCGGACCGGTACCGAACTGGTAGTCGGTCACCTTCGTTATGCCAAGGGGCGCGAGGTCTTCCTGCCACCATCCCTTCTCCATCGCGGTGAAGTGGGCGATCTGGTGGGTGCTCGGCTGGTAGCCGATCCGCAGATGTGTCATCTCGTCGGTCTCGGTGCACCCGGCGACGAGAGCAAACGCCGCGACCAGGGCCACGGCCAGTAGCGTTGCGGTAATTGGTCTCATGGGCATCTTCGTCCAGCAGTAGGTTTTACGCTATCGCTATATAGTATTGCCGAAGATCCTGCTGTTCGTTACCTTGTAATAACAATTTTTGGGTATATATTCATCTTATATGGTTAAGGGGGGGCAGGGATCTATCAAACTCCATACGCCGCTCCCTCCTCGAGTGCATGCAGGCGCAGATACCCGAATGGGATCTCATCTCAGATTGACCAGGTACTTTGTAGGGCACTGCCGATGCATTCGAGAAAAAGTGGGGAGGGTGTGGGGGTTCACGCCCGCGCTTTCTCATAGAACGAGAGATCGAAGAGGTCGTCCTCTGTGAGGGGTTTTTTGATGTAACTAAGCTTATACTGGAGCTCAGTATACTCGACCACCGATCTCGTGATGACCTGTGGATCGGCAGTCCATGTGCCGTCCCAGTCCCGGAATGACGCTTTCACGATCTCAACGTTCTGCCCGGTCTTCTGTGCGTATATAGACGCGGCCTCATCCTGATGATCGAAGTTGTAATCCGTCGCCTTGATGTGAGTCCGGACGATCTGCTCGACGATCTCGGGGTGCTCGCGGATCAGGGTGCCGCTCGCAACCAGAACACAGCAGGCATGATCCTTCATCATCTCGCCCGATTGCGCGATGGTCCTCCCGTTCCCCTCGGCCGCGATGATGGCTGGCGAGGGATGGGGTAGGAAAACACCGTCGACCTGGCCTGCAGCGATGGCGGTTGTGGCTGCGCCGGGGTCCATGGGGACGATGGTGACCGTCGCGGGATCGACACCGTTCTCGTCAAGCCAGGTCCGGAGGATGGTATCCTGGATCGTCCCCGGTGGGAATGTGGCGATCTTCTTGCCCACGAGGTCTTTCGGGCTCTCGTACGGGATGGAATCCCTGAGCATGAGGTCGGATCCTTGCGTCTGCACCGCGGCGACGATCTTTGCGTCGAGACCGCTTGCGAGGGCGGATATGAACGGAGCGGAACCGACGTAGGCTATATCGAGATCTCCGGCTAACATCGCCTGCATCTCAGGCGCGCCGGTGCCGAACTGGTAGTCGGTCACCTTCGTTATGCCAAGGGGCGCGAGGTCTTCCTGCCACCACCCCTTCTCCATCGCGGTGATGTGNGCGATCTGGTGGGTGCTCGGCTGGTAGCCGATCCGCAGATGTGTCATCTCGTCGGTCCCGGTGCACCCGGCGGTGAGTGCAAACACCGTGACCAGAGCCACGGCCAGTAACATTGCAGTAATCGGTCGCATGAGTATCTTCGTCCAGCAGTAGATTTTACGCTATCGCTATATAATTATTGTCGAAAATCCTGCTGTTTGTTGCCTTATAATAATAATTTTTAGATGGCCATTCTCCTATATGGTTAATCTCTGACCACGTACGCTCCACACCCTCTCCCTGTTTGCGCACCCCCCCGTAGGGGCGATCCGGGGTGCGTGGCCTTAATCTCTCCTCCAGCCAAACGGTTACAGGCAGGACTGTTGATAGATATGTGTTCGGACCAGATTCGGCAGGGCCGCCTCTCCGGCGAGCGCTCGGCCAACCTCGAGCATTTTCTTGCATCGATGGATGCTGACCGCTGGATAGCAGAGGCGGATCTCCTCGTAGATATGGCGCACCTCCTCGGGCTTCGGCGACAGGGGATACTCGATGAGGCGCCGGCCCGCGCGCTTATGGCGGCGCTCCTCGACCTCCACGACCGCGGCTTCCCGGAGAAGGCGTTCGATGAGCGGTTCGAAGATATCCATGCCGGGAAGGAAGCCTGTCTCATCGAGCGGGTCGGCGAGGATATCGGCGGTCGCCTCCATATGGGCAGATCGCGAAACGATGAGGTCGCGACATGCGTGAGGATACGCCTGAAGCAGGAGATCATCGTCCTGGCAAGAGCACTCGTCGACCTGCGAAGGACCCTGCTCGATCTCGCCGCCGGACATACGGATACGGTGATGCCGGGCTTTACCCACCTGCAGCATGCCCAGCCGACGACGCTCGCCCACTACCTCCTCGCCTATGAGCAGGCCTTCTCCCGGGATACCGCCCGGCTCAGGGAAGCCTACGCCCGGGTGGACGTATCCCCCCTCGGCTCGGCGGCGTTTGCCTCGACGGGCTTTCCTCTCGATCGTGACTACACCGCGCGACTCCTTGGCTTCTCCCGCCCGGCGGCAAACAGCATGGACGCAGTCGCCGCCCGGGACTTCGCGCTCGAGATCCTCGGAGATCTCNCCGTCTGCATGACGACGGTGAGCCGTCTCTGTGAGGAGTTGATCCTCTGGAGCACCTCGTTTGTCGGGTTNGTCCACATCAACGANGCCTACTGCTCCTCCTCCTCGATCATGCCCCAGAAGAAGAACCCNGACGTCGCCGAGATCATGCGGGCAAAGGCCGGGACGGTCGCAGGAGCCCTCATTGCAGCGATGACCATAACAAAAGGTCTCCCCATGAGCTACAACCGCGACCTCCAGGAGCTGACCCCACATCTCTGGCGGGGGGTGGTGGCTACCAGAGAGAGCATCCCGCTCCTCGCCGGTATGATCGGGACCGCGACATTCGATGCCGGGCGGATGGCCGCTGAGGCGGGTAAGGGGTTTTCAACCGCCACAGAACTTGCTGATACCCTCACCCGGGACTACGGGCTTGCGTTTCGCACTGCGCATAGGATCGTCGGACGAGCGGTCAGATATGGTTCGCTTGACCTTGCCACCCTCGAGGCCGCGGCACGGGAGGCGGCCGGTCTTTCGATCGTGGATCTGGGCGTGACGGAGGATCGGATCGATGCGGTCCTTGACCCGCGCAATGCCGTCGCGGTTCGGACGGTCCCCGGCGGCCCGGCCCCCTCTGCGGTCGCGGTGCAGCTTGCAGAAGGGAGGGATCTCCTCGCCCGGGACGCGGCATGGGTGGAGGCGGTGGAGGCGGCGCTCTTGCGCGCGTTTGAAGACCTTATATCTGAATCACGGAGGATGATAGCATGACTGAGACATTCAAGACCGGGGATCTGGTGCGCTACACGAACGGCGGCGCCACCCTCACCGGCACCTATATCGCCGAACGGGACGAGATGGCCGTCATCAGACTCAACAGCGGCTACAACATCGGGGTATCTGCGGAAAAGATCGAGCGGTTCGGGCGTGCAGCCCCGCAACCTCCAGCAGGAGCGGGGGTCGTCATCCAGAACCCTGACCTTCCCGGGATCTCGATCATATCCACCGGCGGGACGATAGCAAGCAGGGTGGACTATCGGACCGGTGGGGTGACAAGCCAGATCTCGACGAGCGATATCCTCCGGATGATCCCCGAACTCGGTGGTATCGCCCGCTACAGCGACCGCCAGGCGTCAAACATCCTCTCCGAGAATATGAGTCCGGGGATCTGGCAGGATCTTGCACGGATGGTTTACGACGAGATCCGGGAGGGCGCAGAGGGGGTGATCGTCACCCATGGTACCGACACAATGGCGTGCTCGGCCGCGGCGATCAGGTTCATGGTGAAGACTCCTGTGCCGATCATCTTCGTCGGAGCGCAGCGATCCGCCGACCGCCCGAGCTCTGATGCCGCTATGAACCTCCTCTGTAGCGCCGCCGCCGCCACCGGCGACCTCGGCGAGGTGGCGGTTGTGATGCACGCGACGACGAGTGATGACCGGTGCGCCATCCACCGGGCGACGAGGGTCCGGAAGATGCACACATCCCGCGCGACGCCTTCCAGAGCATGGGACTCGCCCCGCTCGGCTACGTCGATTATCCCTCGCTTGAAGTCAACCTCTCGGATGAGGCCGTGCGACGGGGCACTGAGGGGATCGAGCTCCATGATGCGCTCGAGGAGCGTTGCGGCCTCATCCAGTTCTATCCGGGGATGCCGCCCTCGGTCCTTGATTCCTATGCGGACTGGAAGGGCCTTGTTCTGGCGGGGACCGGGCTCGGGCACGTCGCGACCGATTGGATACCGAGGCTTCGCGATATGATCGAGGAGGGGACGGTCGTCGTCATGACGTCCCAGTGTCTGCACGGCCGGGTCTGCGACCGGGTCTATGAGACCGGAAGGGATCTCCTCGCGGCCGGGGTGATCGAGGGGGAGGATATGCTCCCCGAGGTGGCGCTCGTGAAGCTGATGTGGGTGCTCGGGAACGAGTCCGACCCCGCCCGGGCGGGTGAGGTCATGCGGGCGAATCTTGCTGGAGAGATCCAGAGGAGGTCGATCTGAATGGACTACGAAGGGCTCGGGCTGAAGGCCGGGATCGAGATCCACCAGCAGCTCGATACTGCCGAGAAGCTCTTCTGCCGTTGCCCCACGCTCCTTCGGGATGTCGATGAGCGGACAGGAGAGTTCTCCCGCTACCTCAGGGCGATGGGAAGCGAGTCGGGCCGGATCGACCGGGCGGCCGAAGAGGAGATGAAGCTCGTCCGGAAGTTCACCTACTACACCTATGACACGGTCTGCCTGGTGGAGCATGACGAGGAGCCCCCGACGCCGATGAACCCTGAAGCACTCGAAGTCTGCCTCACGCTGGCAAAGATGCTCGACATGACTCCGGCCGAACAGATCCACACCATGAGAAAGCTCGTCATCGACGGCTCCAACACAAGCGGATTTCAGCGGACAGCGCTTGTAGGGTTCTCAGGTGCTCTCCCTGACGGTTGCCTGATCGAGACGATATGCCTTGAGGAGGAGGCGGCACAGCGTGTGGAGGACGAGATCTTCTCCCTCGACCGCCTGGGGATCCCACTCGTCGAGATCACCACCGCCCCCTGCATGCATACACCCGAGGCCGTCCAGGAGGTCGCCGGGTATATCGGGATGGTGCTCCGCTCCACTGGGAGGGTGAAGCGGGGGCTCGGAACGATCCGGCANGATATCAACGTCTCCATCGCAGACGGCGCGCGGGTCGAGATCAAGGGCGTTCAGGATCTCGACCTCATCGCNGAGGTGGTGAGGCGGGAGGTGCAGCGACAGGTCGCCCTCCTTGCNATACGCGACGAACTCCGGGAACGCGGTGCCCGGGTCGATCCCAACGTCGTCGATGTCACTGCNGTCTTNTCGGGGACGAGTTCGTCCATCCTGAGGAAGGCCAAGTCCATCCTTGCCATCCGGCTCTGCGGGTTTGCAGGACTCGTCGGTCGGGAGATCCAGCCCGGTCGGCGTCTTGGAAGCGAGATGGCCGACTACGCTAAAAAATGCGGCGTCGGCGGGATCTTCCACACCGACGAGCTCCCTGCGTACGGAGTCAGCGCCGAGGAGGTTGCGCGCCTGCGGGAGGCTGTCGGTGCCACCGAGGAGGACTGCGTTGCGATCGTTGCGGCGGGGAGGGAGCGAGCCGGGTGTGCGGCGGAACAGGCGATGATCAGAGCGGAGATGGCCCTCTCTGGCGTGCCCGAGGAGACCCGGAGGATGCTTGATGAGGGGAGCTCCGCCTACATGCGCCCGCTCCCCGGGGCTGCCCGGATGTACCCCGAGACCGATCTCTTCCCGGTCACGGTCGATGAGGNCCTCTGGGAGAGCATCGAGATACCTGAACTCCTCACCGATCGGGCGGAACGGTTTGTCAGGGATCTCGGGCTTGATGGGGATCTGGCACGGCAGATGGCCTTTTCAGAGCGGTTACCGACGTTTGAAGCAGCGATCGCCGCCAATGTCCGCCCCACCATCGCGGCACGGACGCTCCTTGGAACCTGCCGGGAGCTCGCCCGCGACGGTGTTGAGATCGACCGGGTGAGTGAGGACGAGATCCTCGCCCTCCTCTCTGCCGTTGAGACCGGCCGGGCCGCAAAAGAGGCTATACCCGATCTCCTCACTGAACTTGCGCGGACGGCAGGTGCGGGTTTTGGGACGCCGCAGGCGCGGGTGGATGCGGTTATCGCAGAGATGGCCCCAGCCGCTTCACAGGCGGATGTGGAGTCGATCGTGCGCCGGGTGGTCACCGAGCGGGAGGCGTTTGCCCGGGAGCGGGGCATGGGGGCGCTTGGCCCCCTCATGGGCGTCGTCATGCAGGAGCTTCGGGGGAGCGTTGATGGCAAGGTCGTCAGCGAAGCGCTCAGGCGTGAGCTTGAGCGGCTGCTCTCCTGATTCCCGTGACCCTGCCTCCGGGTTACTTTTATCATCGGCCCTGTACATAATTATAAAGGAGTTCTATCCATGGGAAAGACAGGAAGCACACAGTGGGCCCAGGTTAAGGGTGCGAAGGGACAGATCCGGCTCGTCCCTGCAAGGAAAGGAGAAGTGAAAAAACCCGGCCCAAATCAGCGGTTCAAACCGGCAGCTGATGTTAACCGGCTGATGAAGCGGGAAGGGCAGGATTTCCGCGGCCGTGGTCGCGGCGGCCGAAGCCGGGGCAGAAGGGGCGGCGCTCCCACGATGGATGTGCGGGTGCGCCGCAGGATACCACGTTCAAAGGTATCAGCCCTGGGAACGAAGCAGAGATCGAGATAGGCCTTCCTGCTCTCTTCTTCAATACCTTTTATANCATCGAGTTCCAGTATGTGGTATGGATCTTAAGTCTGCTATCAGAACCTATCAGTTTGCCGAACGGGCTAAATCTGAACTGATCATCGGGTCGCAGCTGATTATGGCGCTGATCGAATTCCCGATCCAGGAAAAGCCCGGTGGAAAGCGGATGCTTCTGTTGCTGCTCCATTCGATCCGATCGGAGCTTGAATTCGCGCATGGTGATACGGGAGGGAGAGATTTCCGGAACGCCGTCAATCACCTCAATGAAGCGATCAGTCTGACTGAAAGTATGGATCTGGGTGCTGCNTCTGAGCGGGTCAGCAAGGCCGTTAGCGCCGCCACGACNGCAGCCCAGGCAGCATGGGATACTCTCAAAGAGCATGGACTCCTCTGACTTCTATCGCTTCCTCAAAGCGCGGTCGTCGGTTCGCAGCTACTCAGGGGAGCCCCTTGATCCTGAGGATATCGATTACATCCTGGCCTGCGCAAGCACGGCGCCGAGCGCTGGTAACCGCGAGGCCTGGGACGTCGTCATAGTCACCGATGAGGATATCAGGATAGATCTTGCGCTTGCGGCTCTTGAACAGGAGCATATCCGGGAGGCGCCGGCGATCTTTGTGGTCTGCGCAAATTACGTCAGATCTATGTCACAATACGGAGAACGAGGGATCCTCTACGCGCTCCAGGACGCTGCCATAGCCTGCACCTACATGATGCTNGCCGCACATACCCGGAGCCTCCACTCATGCTGGACGGGAGCATTCGATGAGAGCTCTGTGCGTGAGATCCTTTNCCTCCCNGAGCATATACGTCCGGTTGCTCTCCTCGCGATCGGCAGAGGGGTGCCGCCACTCCAACCTGTAGGGAGGATGCNGGTTGCGGAGCACACACATCGCGAAGTCTGGTAGTGGNGCGTTGCCGCCACATTCTCCATGGCGCCCCCGGATTGGTACTACTTCACGGTACCGCGATCGGAGGCCTGTTTGTGCGGAACGGGGGGATTCCCGTTAGCNCTAATGCCNGGATCCTGAATTTCATCTTCCCGATATCTCTGGCGAGAGTTGGGGTAATCGCTGCCTGTAGGGAGNCGGATCNTCTCTCTCGTGGTGATACCCACCAGGGATGAGGAGCCGAATCTCTGGNTGTATCCTGGAGGTATGATCTTCTNAGAGGACCGTCGCGGCGACTGCTATCCGGAGCGGGGCAGGGGCTGCCACTGGATTGGTGAGACAAGAGATTGGCTGAAATGGTACAGCAGGATATGAGATCATGTCGGATTATCTGGTTACGCTTGAATCTGCGTGGGTTATTAAAGACGTCAAGTCTATGGATGATGCTGTGAGCATCGCGATCAGTGAGGCGGGGAAGCGGCTCGATCCCTCGGCGAAGTTTGTGGAGATCGAGGCAGGGGTGAGCATCTGCCCCTACTGCGAGGGGGAGCTGAGTAGTGCGATAGTTGTCGCCAATACCGCCCTTGTCGGGCTCGTGCTCCAGATCAAGGTCTTCCGAGCTGAGTCAGAGGAGCACGCGACTCGGATAGCAAAGTCGGTCATCGGGAAGGCGCTCCGCGATATCCCGCTGAAGATCCTGGATGTGCAGGAGCTATGATATCCGTCGTTGGTCATATCGCCATTGATCATCTCTTCCGTGTTCCGGATCTCCCCGGGAGGCACAACTCGACNTACATCACGGATCATAGGGTCTACTTCGGCGGTGGGGCGGCGAACATAGCGGTGGGTATAGCGACTCTCGGCGGAAGGTGCCGGTTAATCTCGGCGGTTGGCGATGATTTCCCCGGGAGTGATTATGACCGCTGGCTCCAGAACCTCGGGGTCGAGCAGGACCTCTTCGTGGTCGAGGGCGCCCGCACCGCGACCGCGTACGTCTTCACGGACGATTCCGGTGACCAGGAGACCTTCTTTGAGTGGGGAGCCTCNACCGTCTTCGCTCAAAGAGAGGCCCCCNCCCTCGATTTTGTNCATATGGCGACGGCTGACCCGGCCTTCAANGTGCAGGTGGCTGAGAAGAGCAGGTTCGCCTCCTTTGACCCGGGCCAGGATCTCCTCCGTTACTCACCNGATGAGCTCGAGACCATCCTCGCCAACATCGATATCCTCCTCTCGAATCACCACGAAATGGACCGGATGTGTGATATGCTCGGGTTGGAGCGTCAGGCGCTCGTCGCATCGGTTCCGATGGTGGTCACGACCCTCGGTGCGGAGGGGAGCATGCTCTGTATGGACGGTGAGGAGTACCATGTGCCGGCGGTCCGGGTGGAGGCGGTCAACCCTACAGGGGCCGGTGATGGCTACCGGGCTGGATTCCTGACAGCGTTTCGGAAGGGTTACTCTCCGCTCGACTGTTGTCGCGTTGGGGCGGTAGTCTCATCCTTCGTCGTCGAGCAGGTGGGCCCCCAGACAAACCTTCCCGATTGGGACCGGATGCTTGGGCGCTACCGGAAGGTCTTTGGCGAACCCGGAGATATAACGGCTTGAGTCATGGGGTGCAGAGTGCTGATCGCCGGTGAGGATGTGCCAGCACCCGGAGGCGCCTGATGATATCCAGCCCTGATGTACGTATCGAGCGCCTCGCCCGGTATATCTTCGTTGCTCCGTCCTGGCCGCGGTCGCTCGGTATCATCATCGTGCTCGGCCTTCTCATCGACGGAGCCGCATACCGGGCAGGAAATGGCTCTTTCCTGGTCGGCACCCTCGGGTTCACGGTCCCGGCACTGGTCACCTTCCTGCTGACGAGACCGATGGTGAGGGTATCCGGTCGGGACATAACCCACAACCGGTCTGCCCTTCTGGCCCTGGCCTGTACGGTTCTCTCTGTGATCGTAAGCCTTGCCCCAACCCTGATCCTTGGCAGACTGTTCTTTCCCGCACTCTATGCGAGTTCACTCGGCCTGATCTTTGGCATTCGGATATTGGTGCTGGTAGCCGTGGCTGATTTCCGGATCGCCAGGATGATCGTCCCTGCATTTACCCAGAGCGGGGTCGGGATTGCGATCGGGACCTGGATCTTTGACGCCGGGTTTGTCTCTTACGCCCTCCTCCTCCAGGTGGTCTTCGGCCTGGTCTTTATCTTCCTGATCTGGCTCATCGAGCGGCCCTTGAAGAAGGCGTTTCAGATCAGCGGACTCAACTTCCTCAATACATTCATAGCGCATCTGACCGATGGCTCAAAGAGAATGGAGGATTTCTTCCGCGAGATCGGTGAAGAAGTCTACGTCCAGCAGACTTCGCTCTTCTTCTCCCGCGATGCGGGGAGGGATGTTATCTTCACGGTCCCAAACGTCCATCCGGGGCCGATAGGAGATGTCGGTGGCGGCAACCTCCCCCGGGTTCTCCATGACTCGTTCGAGGCGGAGACGCTGGTTGCTCACGGAACCACCACCCATGATTTCAATCTGGTCTCTGAGAGCGAGATCGGCAAGATCGTCAGTGCTATCGAGGCGTCCCAGGAAGGGATCCACTACTCGACGGTCGCGAGCAGGCCGGTCAGGATCTCCTCTGGTTCTGTGAAGATCCTCTGCCAGCGGTTC
>JGI24708J26588_10002753_pt1 | contig 13177 bp, 17 predicted proteins | sample BioPla1DNA2_FD_26588 | JGI IMG/M metagenome (IMG submission 26588) | reverse complement strand
AGCCGCGGCGTGCGGTAAGGAGGCGAAATATTGCTTGAACGAATAAAACGTGTTGCCTATGCTTTCCGGTCCGCGATATCGAACCTGTCCAGTCCGCAGCGCTGGTTTATCGAGATGTTCGGCGGACGCGAATCGAAGGCTGGTGCCCAAGTGAGCGAAACCACGGCGATACAAGTTACCGCCGTCTTTGCCTGCATCCGGCTGCTGGGCCAGGTCCTTGCTTCCCTGCCGCTTCACACCTACCGGCGCACCGCAAACGGGAAGGAAAAGGCACAGGACCTGCCGCTCTACTTCACACTCCACACCCTTTGGAATGCGGAATGCACATCCTACACTGGCCGGCTGATCATGATGGTCAACCTGCTGCTAACCGGGAACGCTTATGCGGAGATCGTGAGAAATAAGGCTGGCGACGTTATCGAACTATGGCCGATCCCATCCGATCGGGTAATGCCGCGGCGGAACCAGAAAGCGCATGAGGTATTTTACGAAGTTTACACCATGGACGGCCAGACCCGCTTTCTCTACCGCGAGCAGATGCTCCACATTCAGTGGGTGGGCGCCGGGAACTTCGACACATTTAAACCGATCGTCCTGGCCCGCGAGGCCATTGGTCTTTCCCTTGCCGCCGAGGAGTTCGGCAGCCGGTTCTTCTCCTCCGGGGCGAACGCTTCCGGTATTGCTGAATATCCCGGCAAATTAAGCGATGAAGCATACGAACGATTCAGGAAGACATTCAGCGAAAAATACGCAGGCCTATCCAAAGGCCACCGCGTCATGTTTTTGGAGCAAGGTTTAAAATTCACGAAACTGACCATCAACCCGAACGAAGCACAGGCCCTCGAAACCAGGCGCTACCAGACCGAAGAAATCGCCCGGTTCTACGGCGTGCCACTGCACCTGATCCAGGAACACTCAAAGAGCACATCCTGGGGAACCGGCATTGAGGAGATGAACATCGGCTTTATTATCTTCTCCCTCAGACCCTATCTGGTCTGCTGGGAACAGGAATTCACCCGGTCCATCTTTGTAGGAGCTGAGCGCCAAGTCTATTATTCGGAATTCAGCGTCGAGGGACTACTCCGGGGCGACAGCAAGGCCCGTGCAGAATTCTACCAGACCATGTTCAACATCGGCGTCTATTCACAAAATGATATCCGGGCGAAGGAAAACGACAACCCCTTCGAGGGTGGAGACAAGCACTATGTCCCGCTCAATATGATAGCGATTGAGGACGGCAGCCCCGAGCCCAGACCCGGCAACGACCGGCAGAAACAAGAAGAGCGGGCGAAGAAAAAGACCAACTATGCAACCCTGAAGCTCAAGACGGCCAACCGCTACCTGGGTCTGTTCAAAGATGCAGCCGAGCGCGTGGTTAAGCGTGAGAAAAGTCAGATCCTGGACAAGGCCCGGAAAGCCCTCGCCGAGCGCGACCAGCATGATTTCATCGCCTGGCTTGAAGAATACTACCGCAGCGCTCCCGAGTGGATGAAGAGGGCGCTCAGGCCGGCACTTCTTACCTATACCGAAACCATTCAGGCCCTGGCCGCGGAGGAAGTGAACGCTGTAGCCGGGATGACCCCGGAGCTTGAGAAATGGATGGACGGCTACCTCGACAACTGGGCGCGCGGCTACACCAGATCGAGCCTGAGTCAGATTCTTGACGTGATCAAGAAAGCCAACGAGGAGGGGCAGGAAGCCTTGACCGCGGTTGAAGCCCGCCTGGACGAATGGGAAGAGCGGCGCCCCGACAAGGTGGCGACCAAGGAAACCATCGAAGCTGCCAGCGTGATCAGTAAGTTCGTCTTTGCTGCGGCCGGCATCCGTTACCTGCGCTGGGTGGCCGCCGGCAGTGAAGCCTGCCCCTATTGCCAAGAGCTCGATGGCAAGGTTGTCGGTATCGACCAGCCATTCCTGGCCGCTGGCGACCGGCTCGACAGCGACGACGGCACCATGAACATAAAATCCCCGGCATTGACGCCGCCGCTACATCAAGGTTGTCAGTGTCAAATAGTTCCCGACTGAAGGAGGTAAATCTTATGTCTAAGTTGGAAATGCGAACAATTCCCGCTGAAGGCTTGGAGATCCGCGCCGAGCAAGACGGCAAAATTAAACGCATATCCGGTTATGGCATCGTCTATAACCGGGAAACGCAGTTGTATGACGATCTGTATGAGGTGATCCGCCCCGGTGCGGCATCGGAATTCCTCGCCACCAACCCGGACATTAAATGCTGTCTGAACCACAACCGGGAGCGCATTTTTGGCCGCACTAAAAGCGGAACCGTCAAACTGGAGGAAAACTCGAAAGGTGTGAAATACACCGTCAAACCGCCGGACGCGCAATGGGCGCGGGACGCAATCGCAAGCATTGAGAGGGGCGACATCGACGGCTCCTCCTTTACTTTTGCGGTCCTTCCCCAGGATGAAAAAGTAAGCAAGAGATCCGACGGGACGTATCTGCGCGAAGTTTTCAAAATCGCCCGAATCGGCGAAATGGGACCCGTCACTGACCCGGCCTACCTTGACACTACCGCCGAGGCCCGGGCCAAAGCTGAATATGAATCTTTGACCGCCCGCCTGCGGACGCAGGATGAAGCGGATGAGATAGCAGAAACCAAGCGGACGCTTGATCTGCGAAGAAAACGACTGAACCTGAAGGCAAAATCACAAGGAGGTATATCCTGATGGAAAATGTAATTGCCATGCGTAAAAAGCGGGCAGGGTTAATCCACGACGCCCGCGCCATACTGGACAAGGCAGAAGAGGAAAAACGGTCCCTCACCGCTGAAGAGGAAGAGACCTACAACCGACTGGACGGCGAGATCGACAAGCTGGAGACCGACGCGAACCGGATGGAGAAGCAGATCCAGCGCGAGCGTGCCCTGGGCGAGCCCGGAGCTCCGCCTGCAGCTGGAGACCCTGCATCCGGCGACCCGGAAAAGAGGCGGACCCTGGGCGATGTGCTGCAGGATCGCAGCATCGGCAACGTTCGCAATACAGAGGAATACCGGGCTGCATTCGCTGAATGGATGACCTGTGGCCGCGAGGCATCGATAACCGCTGAGGAGTTCCGGGCGATGCAGGTTGACAGCGACGCCGGCGGCGGCTACCTGGTGGCTCCCCAGCAGATGGTGCTGGAACTGCTGAAGGAGGCCGACGCTATCGCCGTTATCCGCCAGTATGCCCGCATCCACCAGCTGGAAAAGGCTGCGTCCCTTGGCGCGCCTACCCTTGACAAAGACGCGGACGACTGGGACTGGACAACTGAACTGCGGACCGGCGACGAGACCGAGCTGGAATTCGGCAAGCGCGAGCTCCGTCCCCACCCGCTGGCGAAGAGGGTGAAGGTCAGTAATACCCTGCTACGCAAGTCCACGATCGGCCCGGAAGCACTGGTCCGTGAACGTTTAGGCTACAAGCTCGGTATTACCCAGGAGAAAGCCTACATGACCGGCGACGGGAACCAGAAGCCGCTGGGCGTGTTCGTGGCATCGAAAGACGGCATCACCGCTGCCCGCGATGTTTCCGAAGGGAATACCGATACCAGCATTATGCCCGATGGTCTCATTGAGGCAAAATATGCGCTGAAGCAGGCATACTGGCCGCGGGCCCGCTGGATCTTCCACCGCGACGGCATCAAGCAGATCCGGAAGCTCAAGGACGGCGAAGGTCAGTATATCTGGCAGCCCGGCATCACCGGCGGAGCGCCTGATCGCATCCTGGAGCTACCCTATACCGCCAGCGAGTTCGCGCCGAACACCTTTACCACCGGCAAATACGTTGGCATCCTGGGCGACTTCCGCTACTACTGGATCGTCGATGCTCTTGATATGGCGATTCAGCGGTTGGTGGAACTTTATGCTGAAACCAACCAGACCGGCTTCATCGGACGTTATGAGGGCGATGGTATGCCGGTCCTGGAAGAAGCATTCGTGAGGGTGAAGCTGGGCTAATCCCGGCTTCACTACTTTAATTTTAGGAGGTATTGACAATGCAGAACCTACTCTCCAACTTTGCCGAAGTTCGCAAACTGACCGTTGACGGCACCGCTGATGCTACCCACGGGGTAGATATGGCGAACCATGACGGCGTGATGTTTTTAGTCCTCTCCGGCAGCGCGTCATTGACCGTGCAGGCGCAGCAGGCCGCGTCCCTGTCTAACAGCCTGCTATCCGAGGCTGACGACATCGGAGCGGTTATTCCCGCTACGGCTATTGATTCCGGGGATACGATCCTGGTGGACATCTACCGTCCGACCGGTCGCTATGTCGGCCTGGAATTTTCAGACGCGGATCACGTCACTGCTGTATGGGCGCTGAAATACCACGCCAGCGTCAAGCCGGTGGATAATTCGACTCCGGATGATCTGCTGCTTAAGCAGTTGATTAGCCCCGAAGTTGTAGTATAAGCAAGGGGGCCACGCGCCCCCCTTATTAATTTTTGGAGGTGTGAATTATGGGATATAACGCAAAAGTCTACCGCAAACAGGGCGGGGATGAACTGGTAGTCGCCAGCGGCGGGNAAATCACTGTTGAAGCCGGTGGCACGATTGAAGCCGGAGAAAATAGCATTATACCTGTTGAAATGCAAGATCCGATTGACGATCTTGATCTGGCCGCATCGGAAGACTACGATGGCGGCGAACTTGAGGCCGTTGCCGATAAGGTTGACGCAATCCTTGCAGCTCTCCGGGCTGCAGGCATCATCAAGGCGGGTGCTTAACGTGAAGCTGATTAAAATGCGGACCCTGGCTGCTGGACCTGACGGCACCCTTGACCCCGGCAAAACCTACCCGGTGGACGATAAAGCTGCAGCGGCCCTGGTTGACGGTGGCTTTGCTGACTACGCCGAGCCCCCGCGTCTCGAAAAGGCCACCCGGCCCCTGGAGCCAGAAAGGGCGGTCAAGCCCGAGGCGGTCCACGTCGGCGGCGGCTGGTATGAGTACGAAGGCAAGAAGTTGAGAAAGAACGACCTCCCGAAAGGGGTGCTGTAATGTGGCGCATCAGGAGATAACACAGATCCAGCGCTTCATCGGCGACGGCAGCGATATGCCTACTGAAAAAGTGCTGCCAGGTTCACTTTATTACAAGGTGACGGACGCGAATACCATCGTTGAAAAGTATATCTTTTTCGCCGGTGCCTGGTATCCGAAAGAAGTTGAGGAAGATTGAGGGTGATTAAATGGCTCTCAAGATCATAGTTCCCCCCATCACCGAGCCCGTCAGCCTCTCCGAGGCGAAGGCCCAGCTCCGCCTTGACATCGACGATGAAAAAGACCTGATCGAAGGCTACATCCAGGCTGCCCGGGAGGACTGCGAGGACTTCCACGGCCGCAGCTACATCGAGCGCACCCTGGAATACGTGCTTGACCGCTTTCCGATTCGCAACCGGATCATGCTCCCCCGGCCCCCGGTGCAGGAGATCCTGTCCGTGACATACATGGACGCTGATGGCGCCGAGCATGAATTTACCGAATGGCTGCCATCTCTTGATGAACCCCCCGCGGTTATCCTGAAGCCCGGCAGCTCCTGGCCCCGGGATAGGCTCTATCCGGCGGGAGCAGTCCGGGTACGATATAAGTCCGGCTACCCTGTGAAGGAATCGGAAATCCAGCACACCGGCGAAGAAGTGGGAACCGGCGACGATGAGGAAACAGAATTTGCCCTGAAAAACATCCCGGTGAAAGAGGGCAGCGCGACAATCTATCTTGACGGCGAGGAAACAGCAGACTACACCCTAAACCACGAGACCGGCCAGATTGCCTTCAATGAACCGCCCGGCGAGGATATAAAAATAACCGCAGATTATATTCAGCAAGTAACCGACCCCTGTGGCAATATACCCTTCGCCGTCAAAGCGGCCATCCTGCAGACGGTAGGCACCTACTACGAAAACCGGGAAAGCGTCGCCAGCCGTGGACGCGTGCCTATGATGGTCCCCGGGACTGCCGAAGCTCTGCTCTGGAAGACGCGCTTCTTCTTCAATGAGGAGGCGAACAGCTGATGGCTGCCGGCGCCGAAAAGCTCAACCGTGAAATTCCCTTCGGCGTGACCCGCCTGCTCGACTATGACAGGGTGGTGCCGACATGATCAGGGCTGGTGAGCTCCGCCACCGTATCGAAATAGGCCGTTATGTAGACAGCAGGGATGAACACGGCGACCCGAAGCCTAAGCCCAAAAGGTGGCAACATGTTGCCCGTCTTTGGGCTGCCGTGGAGGGGTTGCGTGGCTCTCATTATTTCCAGGCCCAGCAGACGCTAAATCAGGCCGATCATAAAATAACGATTCGCCATCACCGGGGTATTCGTCCCGGCATGATCGTGCGCCACGACAATCGGGAACTCACAATCCAGTCGGCCCTTGACGAAGATGGCCGCCGGCGGTTACTTATGCTTATTTGTCGCGAAGTGGAGGCGTCAGGATCGTGAGGGTGAGAATGGCTGTTGAGGGTGGCGATAAGCTGGCCCGGAAACTCCAGATGATGGCCGAAGAAACAGCTCGCAAGCATATGCGTGAATGTGCGCTTGAAGGCGCCGAAGTAATCCGGAAAGAAGTCGAGGCTCTTGCTCCCCGAAAAACAGGCACCCTGGCAAAAAATATCTACAAAGAGGTTGAGAAACAGACAAAGGCCAGGGTAGCGGTGCATATCGGTCCTGGTAAAAAGGGTTGGTATGGGGCCCTGGTTGAAGAGGGCCACCCCAAAGAGGGCAAAAAGGTTGCACAGCCCCACCCCTTCATCCGGCCAGCCTTTGATGCTAAGACAGATGAGGCCGAGAAGGTTTTTGAGAACGAGCTGCGCAAACGGCTGAAGATCTATGAGGAGTGATGGCGATGCTGATTGAGCCCCGTATAGCCCTTTATGACCATCTCAAGTCTAACAGCAACGTGACGGCAGCTCTTGCCAAGTGCAGGCATGGGCTCTGTTTATACCAGGGTCGCGTTTCGTCAGGGGCCAAAAAGCCGTTAGCGGTAGTCCAGCCGCCAATCAGCCGGGTGCCAACACGCATCCTGTCTGGCGTAGCCTATAAGCAGCAGCGCCTTCAAGTTACGGTCGTTGCCGACACGCAACCTGAAGCGGAAGTCACAGCTCAGGCAATCATAGCGGCGGTTGAAGGCTTTACCGGCACCATGGCCGGTCTCGACGTGATGCTGGCGACGGTAGACAACGATCGCCAGGTCTTTTTTGATGAAGTTGATGAAGTTTACCATCATGTTGATGTGATGATACTTTACCGGGATACGCCGGCAGCGGCGCAAGAACCGGAACCGGTACCGGGAAACGACAACGAGGGCAACGGTGACGGCGATAACGATGAAAACGGTGAGAACGGAGGCGAGATTCCCGATGGATAATGGCAACGAAACGGTAGGTCTTGGTGTCACCTTTTTGCGTGAAGACGACACAACAGATGATGAGTTTAACGAAATCGCTCAAGTGGCATCGATATCTCCGCCTGAGCTTGAGCGCAACATTGTTGAGGTGGACGATCTCAACCCTAAAGACCAAATTAAGAAAAAGTTGCCCGGCTTGGTAGATGCGGGCGAGCTGGTCGTAACGCTAAACTTCGACGTTGACGGTGAAGCTGGGCACGACGATCTGGAAGATGACTTCGACAGCAAAGCTGAGAAAAATTACCGTGTTCAGTTTCCCATTGACGAAGAGGAAGAAGAAGGCGGCTATTTCCCCATTACTGGCATTGTAACCGGTTTTGCCCCACAAGAAATTGGGGCCGAGGACGTTTTTCAGGTGCAGATAACCATTACCGTGACCAAAAAGTCTGAATTTGTTCCCGTGTCCGAATTGGAAGAAGTGCAAACAAGTAACGAGGGAGATGGTATGTATGTCTGAAACATTAGGCGCAAAAACTACGTTTAAATGGGGCACTGATACTATTGCCAATTTGGCATCTGTCAACCCCCCGGAGCAGGAGCGCAACATTGTTGAGGTGGACGATCTCAACCCCACCGATGAAATCAAGGGCAAGCTTGCTGGGCTGATTGACGCGGGCGAGTGCACCCTTACATTGAATTTTGATAAAACCGCCGGTTCAAAGCATCTTACCATGCAAACCGATTTCTACAATGCCACTGTTAAAACCTGCACAATCACTCTTCCCGACAGCAAGGGCACTTGCAGCTTTAGCGGCTTTATCAAGAGCTTTGCCCCGCAGGAAATTGGGGCCGAGGACGTTTTTCAGGTGCAGGTTGGCATCGAGGTAACAACCAAGGCAACGTGGAGCTAAGCGACTATTAATGACAGAGCTAAAAATAATTGCAACCATCGACGACGGACAACAGAAGGCCAAGGTGTTTTTAGACGACAAGGAACTAAAAGGAGTAATAGCAATTGATATCAACATGGTGGCTGGTGAATTATATACGGCCACCATTACGGTTGTGCCAAAAGATATTCACATCGAAGGCAATTTCCAAGTGTATAAAAAGGAGGAAGTCATAACCCGTGTCAGAAACAGCCAAAAAAACTAAGCTTAACCTGCTCTCTCGCGATGCGATTCTCCAGGCTCAAGACTTGCCGCACGAAGATGTCGAGGTCCCCGAGTGGGGCGGCATGGTCCGCGTCCGGGCCTTAACAGGCGCCGAGCGCGACGCCTTTGAGCAGTCTATTGTCGAGCAGCGAACTGCTGGCAAGCCCGGCGCATCGGTCAAAATGAACATGCGCAACATCCGGGCCAAACTTGTGGCGCTTACAGTGGTCGACGGTGAGGGTAACCGCCTTTTCACCGATCGCGACGCTGATCTGCTTGGTAAGAAGTCAGCGGCAGCCCTGGATAGGGTATTCGCCGTGGCGCAGCGGCTCTCCGGTATCAGCCCGGAAGATGTGGACGAGTTAGCAAAAAACTCCGAGACCAGCGACCAGAGCGACGATTTTATTTCCGACTAGCCCTGGCGCTGGGGATGACAGTTCGAGAGCTCCTGGCACGCATAGACAGCCGGGAGCTCTCTGAATGGTATGCTTTTTTTGAGCTTGAACCCTGGGGCTGCGAAATGGAAGACTGGCGGACAGGGCTCGTGGCTGCGACCATTGCCAACGTCAACCGCGACCCGAAAAAGCAACGAAAGCTCTTTGAGCCGTCCGACTTCATGCCGTTGCACGGCAAACCAGATCCATTGCCCGTGCAATCTGCGGAGGAACAACGGCAGATCCTCGATATGTGGGGCAACGTCTGGCAGGACAAGTTTGGATAAGCAGCGCCTTACCCTGGTCGCCATGTGTGACCGCACGTATGGCAATAAAGCTCCATGGTGCCCATGTCCATGGCTCCGAATAATGCGCCCAGCACAACTCCGCCCAAGGCCCAACCGAGCACAGCTTGCCCGGTTTTAAAACCGCCCTTGTGAGCCGACACCTGCGGACTTTTACAGCGCGGGCAAAGCATCATACATCGGTGGCAATACGTGGCACCATTTACGTAACTTGAATGGACAGGACAAACCTTGCCGCCGCACTGCTTGCAGGTTGCATTGGCCTGGTTGCGGCCACAGACAACGCAGCGCTCACCGGTTCCCTTTTTTATAGGGGCCGGTTTATTTTTAAACATATCAAGCTTCTTGATAAGCTTTTCCGGGTTTTTTGCTTGTAACACGTAGCGCTGACCAGACAGGGTGAGAACGAGTTCACCGTTTCCAGCCTTTGCCTCAACTTCGGAAAACGGGTGCAGCATTCTTTTTGTGCGCAGCCCATCGATAGTTGTTTCGTGTATCCCGGAAACATCAATTTGCAGATCAAGCCGATTTGGAGATCCACCGGGGCCCGTTAATACCTTAAAGCCTATTACAGGTCCAAAGACTTCTCGCATAATAAAACCTCCCTTGCTTTTACAACAATATTATGTGAATCGTTGGGAAAATTCAAGGAATAGTCAGGCAGGTGACAATATAAATGGCAACTGTCGGCAGACTGGCCGTAGTCCTTACAGCCAGCGCAACTGACTTTGAACGAACCATGGGTCGCGCCGCCCGGTCTGTCAAAACGACCGAGAAAGAATTTATGCGCTCTGCTCGGCAGATGGAGGGCATCGGGCGCAGATGGAGCGCAGGGGTGACTGCGCCGATCGTAGCCATGCTGGGCATCCTTGCCAAGTCAGCTATACCCTTCAAGGCGTTTAAGCAAGAGGCTCAGCAGGCGTTCTCTGTCTTGCTGGGATCTCAAGAAGCGGCCAAAAAGCACATGGAGGACATTCTGGCCTTTGCCAAAACAACGCCCTTCGCCTTTCCCGACCTGGTGGACGCATACCGCACCCTGTCTGCTTTCGGTATGGAAGCCCAAAGAACGCATCCGGTTATAGAGGCAGTTGCCAACGCCGTGGCGGCTATGGGTGGTGGAGCCGGAGAGATCAGTGACCTGGCGGATGTTTTTGCCCGCATCGAATCGCAGGGCAAGGTTACCGCGCTTGAGCTCAATCGCCTGGGCGCGAAAGGTATTAATGCCGTCAGGATCATGGCCAACAAGGCCGGTGTTTCAGTGGAGACCATGCGCAAGATGATCTCCAGCGGCACCGTTGACAGCAGGCGGGCCATCGACTGGCTCGTTGACGGCATCATGAACGGCACCGAAGGCATTGCGGGTTCGACCGTGGCCCTGGGCGGCTCCCTCGGCGCACTGAAAAAGACATGGAAGGGCGCAATAGACAGCCTCAAGGCGGCATGGCGCAACTTTGCCGACGCTGTTATCTCTGACAAGATATTTGAGCACCTCATTGCTGGTGTCCACAGGCTGACAGACATGATCAAGAGGGCTCAGGAGATGGCCGAAGCATTTGGACGCCTCCCCGCCCCAATCCAAAAAACGGTCTGGGGCCTGGTCCTTCTTGTGGCCGCCATCGGCCCGGCCTTTTTGATGTTTGGCCTGCTCAACCGCACCATCGCCGCGGGCATTGCGCTTTATTATACCCTTGCCAGCTTTATCGGCAACGTCGCCTTTGCTTTCACGGCCTGGCGTATGGGCGCGGCAAAGCTGGGCGAATCCCTCGTCTTTTTGGCTGGGGGCCCGGTAAAGCTCGTTATCCTGGCTATCGGCGCGCTCATCGTTGCTGTAATTCTGCTTGCCGCTAACTGGGACAAGTTACGAGGGTATGCCGTTGCTGCTTGGGGCGCCATCAGCGCTGCAGCTCTTTACGCGGCATCGCTCGTTGTTCGCGGCATTGGGCTGATCGTCTCCGCCATTGGCTTCATCATCCCGGCCGTTCGCGGCGCAGGACAATCACTGATCGGCCTGGCTAACAACCTCAAGGCGTCGGCAGGTGCGGCCCTGTCCTCTGCTAAATCTACATATGCCGCAACCAAAGCCGCAAACCAGGCAGCCAAGGCGCAGGAACAAATAGCCAAATCCGGCAGCGACGCTGTTGACGCACAGGAGGATCTAGGGAAAGCGATCAAGGGTGCGGGCAAAGCGGCGTCCAAGACCCTCCTGCCTTTCGACGAGATCCATACCATGCAGGCCGATTTAAGTAAGTCATCGGCCGCCGGCGCTGGCCTTGACGATATGCTCGACTTTACGGATATTGTAGCGCCCGAAATCCCCGACATTGCGATGCCTGGCATCGGCGGCATTGCCGATGCAGCATCCGGGGTGACCGACACCCTCTCTAGGGCTGCGGAGACGATGGGCGGCGTCTGGGACAAGCTCAAGGAAAAGATGGAGCCGGTGAACAAGGCCGTTCAGTGGATCAAGGACAACTGGCCGACCATCGGCCCGATCGTGGAGGACATTGCCAGCATCATCATGGTGCTGCTGATCCCGGCGCTGATAAAAAGCGGCATCGAGGCCCTGATCGCCGCAGGCAAACACGTGACAGCCTGGGTGGTAAGCGGTTGGGCCGCCCTGCTTCATGGTGGTAAAATTGTTGGTCAGCTCTTGCTCATAATTGCCAAATGGATATGGGCTGGCATTCAAGCACTGATCCATGCAGGCAAGGTTGTCCTCGCTTGGGCTATGCAGGGCTGGCAGGCTCTCATAAGTGGCGCTATTCAGGTAGGTCAGTTCATCATCCTTGGCGCAAAATGGGTTTGGCTGGGCGTTTTGGCCCTGGTTGAGGCGGGCAAAATTGTTGTAGCCTGGGTCATGCAAAAAGTTGAGGCCATAACATCGGTCGCCGTTCAGGTTGCTCAGTTTATCATCCTCGGTGCGAAGTGGGTGTGGATGGGCATTGTGGCCATGGCCAACGCAGCGGTGATGGCGGCGGCCTGGCTTGTGGCAATGGGGCCGATAGTCTTAGTGGTCGCTGCAGTTATAGCGCTGGCTATCCTGATCATTGCGAACTGGGAGAAGATCAAGAAATGGACCGTTAAGATCTGGGAAGCGGTTGCCGGCTTTTTCACCGATCTATGGGAGGGCATTAAGAAAGTTTTTAGCGCTGTCTGGGAGTTTATCAAGGATCTCTTTTTAAGGTATCACCCCATCGGATTGGTAATTGCTCATTGGGAAACGATCAAGGAGTTTTTCACCGGTTTATGGGACAGCGTGAAAAAGATTTTTAGCAACGCCTGGAAAAACATCAAGCAGATATTCAGCGCTGAAAACGCCAAAAAGCTGTTTAACAGCGTGTTAACTGCAATCAAGAACGTCTTTCAGAACATCCCCAACTGGTTTAAAACTAAGTTTAGTGATGCGTGGACAAAGGTGAAAAACGTGTTTTCATCCGGCGGTAAAATATTCTCTGGAATCAAGGAGGGCATTGCCAGCACCTTTAAAACCATTGTAAACGGTCTGGTGAACGGTATCAATACCATCATCCGCGTGCCGTTTAACAAAGTTAACTCCATGCTAAACACCATAAGAGATATNTCGGTGCTCGGCGCCAGCCCGTTTAAGAGTTTGTGGGGCTACAATCCGCTGCCCGTGCCGCAGATCCCCAAACTAGCAAAAGGCACGAGATATGTACCGGAAGACATGCTGGCCTACCTGCATAAGGGTGAAGCCGTTATTCCGGAGAAATACAACCCGGTGAGGGCGGGGACCGCTGCCGCTGTTGCTGCGGGTGGTGGAAGCGGTGGAGGGGGCGGTGGAAGAGGCGGTATCGATATCAGTGATTCTACTATTGAGAAACTTGGACACAAAATTGCTGCGATACTGACCAACGCTGCCATGGGCGGCACCTCCGACGAGCCCCTCATCATTCAGCTCAACATCGGCAGTTCCAGGGTCCTCGAAGAAAT
>JGI24708J26588_10002750_pt1 | contig 13182 bp, 9 predicted proteins | sample BioPla1DNA2_FD_26588 | JGI IMG/M metagenome (IMG submission 26588) | reverse complement strand
TCCAAATGAATCGCAGACCATACATATCCAAAGGTTCCTTCAGAGATGTATTCCTTTAAAATGTATTTATTTCCTATCACTAATTCCTTTTTTGGATAAAATTCATAGACTCTTTTAGCCATTTCATCACCTCACCTTTATCCATTGATTAAATGTTAAATTGTCCTTATCACCTGATGCTACACAATGATAAACCATATATTCTGTTATTCTACCATCAATCCCCTGTATCCTTGTCCCATTACTCATTATGAATCCTTCGTCAAATATTCTTATATAGTTTGAAATATCTCCCGGTGTGACCTTGGGATAAGTCCAATATACAAATAAAATAAGTGGTATTTTTCTCCCTAATTGATTGTAGGCTATTAGAAGATTTTGTATCTTTTCCTCTAANTTCTTATTCTTTATCCTGCTATTATCATATCTTTCAAATTCACATAGTAATAAAGGTTTATTATCCTCAATTGAGTACCAAATCGAATCAGGTCTAACTACTGGTTCTTTATCTGCTCTATAATCACCAAATCCATCTGCTACCATTGCACTAAAGTCAATACTGAATGAATTTACGCTATAATTTTCATATGGATAAACAGGACATTCAGATATAGAAGTTATACCATCTATCGTTCTTCCTATAGCAGTTAAATAATTTAACCCCATAGTATGAACTGTTTCAGAATAATCTCTTACTCCAAACTTTGTAATCATGGGAAACATATCTTTTCTAATCTTCCCTGTTCTTAATTCTTCTCTAATTCCTTGCATTAGCCTTTCCTTAACCATTGAAAACTCCCCATTCATTAAGGACCTCTGGAGATTCACCACCATGAATTAATGCTTTTGTTCCAACTTTAACCAATAAGGGTGCAGGAATAGATCTACCGCATATTAAAGCCTCTCCCGTGCTGAGTGATGGAAGTTCATCAATATCTGCCTTGGAAAACATATCACTAGTTTTAGCCATAAATCTTTGGTCGTCTGGATTTTTTAGTCGCATTGTAATTATAGTATTACATTGAGAAGTTACATCAGGATCTAATTTAGAAGGTCTTTGAGAGATAATCGAAAAACCTACACCAAATTTTCTACCCTCACTGGCTATCTTCTTAATAATTTTTTTGGAGATACACGCTACCCCAGCAGGTGCAAAATTATGCCCCTCTTCATATACTAGGAAACAAGGTCTTGTTTGTCTTCTTTTATCAGCAGCGGCCCTCATTATTTCACTTGAAATTAAAGCAGTTATAATTTGTCTTGCATCATCTGATAAGCCTTGAAGATCTATAATAACTAGCCTTCCCTTATTGTCTCCCTTTTCGCCTACCATATCATATATATCACTTGGTTCACCAATGGCTCTAGTATAAAAACTCCTAGCCTCATTTATCACACGACTTAATTTAGATGCTGCTACAGCAGCGCTTCTTCCATTTAGTGCCTTTGTTTCAGCAGGACTCAATTCTTGCCAACTTCTTAATTCTTCTAAATCTCCTGCTAATATTTCTCTTAAGTCTTGTATGTCTCTTGGTGGATTACTATATTTAGCCACCCAATATCGTATTGCCACGTCTAGTACCCTTTCCTGTGGTTCTGTCAATCCAGGTAATATAGAAGATAAATCATCCATATCTAAACGATCAAATTGTAATGCAAGGTGCTTGTTTTTATTCATATATTTATAGTCGAAAGATTCCATTTGAGGTGTATATACTTTTATTCCTCCGCCTACTTCTAACAACTTTTTAAAACTTTCTTGTATTCTTAAAATACTTTCCTTGTCTCTTGTATCTTCTATATGATCTAAATCTTCATTAAAGTGTAATTCCCCCTTTGAAAAGGCCTTACCATACTCTCCATGAACATCAAATACAACAACAGTTCCATTCATTTGTGCAACTAATCTTTCAATAATTCTCCCCACAGTGTATGATTTCCCAGAACCAGTCATAGCCAAAATGGCTAAATGCTCTGTAACCAACTTATTTACATCTAGATAAACGGGTACAATATTTTCACCCTTATCATATCCAATTAGATTCCCTATATGGAGGCTAGTATTTTCATCAAACTTATAAAAACTAGATAAAAAATCATAGTCTACACCATATACCTTTTCGCCAGGATCCAAAGGTCTTCTAGGTATCTTAATTTGACCTGCAGAGTCTCTATACCCTACTAATTCAATAGTTCCAAATAAGGTTTCTCCAGTAACCTGTGCCCCAGGTAATATTTCAAGTTGAGACAGTCCTTCACCCATATTAGAGTTATATAGTATATTATTTCTTGAAATAGATACTATTCTACCAAGTACAAATGTTTCTGGTTCACTATGGGATTCCTTATGTCTAATCTTGACAAATTCACCTCTCTTTGTAGAGAAACTATCCTCTAAAGCAATTTTAAGATCATTTGGATTACCTGTATTCCCAATTAATTTTCCAATATACTTGTCCATATACTTTCCCCCTTCCTAAAACAAACTTAATTGCTCTGAAACTTGAATTTCTTTTTTATTATCTTTCTTATTTTTAAATTCTACTGAGGATAACTCTTTTTCATAGAAATAATTAAATAACTTTTCATATGTTTTTTCTCCTATACCTTTAATTTTGTTTAGTTTCCAAAATCTTTTAACTGGAGTATTACTTTTAATTATATTGGCTTGTTTTTTTGTCAATCCAATATTTTTAATTAACATTTCTTCTGTAAATCCATTGAGTGAATTAACCATTTTCGCCTCTATTCCTTCTGCTTCAACATTTTCGTCCAAGCATATATATACATCTATGTCTGCTCCACTCAAATATTTTTCCATTACAGTTTTAACATCAGCCCAATTCAATCCACCATTATTAGTACCTAGTTTGGGAAAGGCGATAGAATCGATGTTTACTTTCTTATAATTTTCAACAAAATATTTTAATCCCTCTTCTATATATTTCATCTTAGAAGGATTTCTCCAATGATTTTTTGTAGGGAAGTTCATAATCCATAAATCTTCAGAATATCTGAATAATCTTGGTCTTCCTATTCTCATTTCTTTTTGCTCACATTTTCTTACATAATCCTCAAACATTTCAGGATATCTTAATTTAAATTCTAATGCTATACCCGCACCCATAACTCCAAAACAATTTACTGTATTAACTAACGTCTTAGCGGGTGTATTAAAAACTGTACCATCATAGTAATGTATCATATTAAAAACTCCTTATTTAATTTGCTCTTCTATACTTAATATACCATAAAACCAAAATTTAAATTGGAATGGAACATTTGGAACATTCTCTATTTTAAGACGAAAATTCGTGCCAAATCCTCCTGAATAAGTAATAGGGACCCTACATAATTCATTATTGTTCATATCAAATAATTTATATCCATGCTTCTCGTGATTGGTAACTGGTAAATTGGTGCTGAAGTTTAATAATAAACTTTTTACGTTATATAAATTAACTATTTCTATACTATAATCCTTTACATAGTTTTTCTCATTATTAAACATATCGCTATCAACTATATACAATTCACTACCTCCAAATAAATTGCAGGCCCTTTTATAATCAGCATCACATCTAAATATTATTTTTCTCAAATACTCTAATGATATGGGTTGTGTAGATAATAATTCTGCTTGACGTTTTCGCTTAAATTCCCATTTTTCTGGTCCCTCATCTAAATAGATTGGTCCTCTATGAAATATTGTATCCCAATCCATCTTTTCATTGAAAAATTTATGATCTATTCCATAACTTGTATATTCAGATCCAGCGTTTCCATCAGTGAATACAGTATAGTCTAAATAAAGTATCTCTTCATCAAACAATAAATATACCGGTATTGGAATATGAGGATGAGAACCATCTACCTTGATGCCTTCATTTCTATATAGTGTCATAGTTTTTTCCTTATAATAGAATCTCGAACAATTTTGCACATTCATTTTCGTATGTTTAATTACTTCACTATCAGCAACATCATAAAAATTAATATTTTGATCTTTACAATAATTCCTACTATAAATACCTCCTAAGTTTTGTATAGATTTCAAGTTCAAAAAATCAGTAAAATGTAGTGGTCCTTTAAAATCATAATCTTCTTTCAACCTCTCAACAGTTTTCCTTATTTCATAGTGTTCTGCTTTCATAATAGAATATCCCCCTAATATAAATATTCAATTACTCCTCATAAACATCTAAATCTTCTTTCCATATAGTCTCTAAGTCTTCATTTTTAAGCATTTCCTTAGTGTGAGATTTGTAATACTCTAATACTCCCGGTCTAGCCTCAATTGGCTTTAGTGCATATTTGGCATACCATAGTGGAATTGGTAAAGCCTTTGCTTGGTCAAAGGTAATTAAAGACATAATTTCTGAGCATAATGTATCTAACATTTCAGAATCCCAATCATTTGCTTTTCCTAACACCTCAATTAATAGTGGTGGTGTATTATTTCCTGCTTTTATATGCATACCTATAAGTCCTAAATCTCTAACATTAGCAGGCTCCATACGATTGTCATTAGTAATTCCATCAAATTGAAAGGCAGCAGTTCTAGATCTTTTAACCAAAATCCCTCTCAATAATCTCTTAATTCCAACAGACCGTATATTATCCATATATTTTTCTAACTGTGAGGTTATGCTTTCACCCAATGGATCTGGCACATATTTTAAATTTTCATTTGTTAGAGCAAAAAATATAGCACCAAATCTCTTAGTTCCAATAGAAGCAATTTTTACACCATTCTTATTAAAAGGATAAATCTTATCTTTATGTTCTTCCCAGAATTTTGCTATAGTGTCTCTACATAAATCATAATATTTTAGAATGTCCACCCTATCATCCAATGGAGCATCTGCTCTTTCTAAGAGTAAAGGTACATCCAGAATAATCAAATCAGGTAAATTTTCCTCTTCCATAGTAGTTTCTAACAATTTATAAGCATTTACCATATCAATAAATTTTAGTTTCTTCTGAGAGTCTAAATCGTCTATCTCATCTACATCTACAATGCTTTCCTGCTTAGTTTGATAAATAGATCCTTCTTGAATTAAAACATCTTGCCTAACGGCCCCTGAAATATACAATACTCCTCCAAAGGCGTTTGTAGTTCTATTGGTAGTCGCTATCCCCGCACATTTTATAGTTAATGGTTGAATTAAGTCTAAAGTTCGAACTACACCTTGTTCCTTCAACAATGGAGCGACTTTATCTATAAATCTCATTTTACTAGATAACTTAGATACAGTTGACGGTAAACCCAACTGTACATTTGCAACTATACTTTGAGAAATAGGTACTCCTATATCCTGATTACCACTCATTAGACCCTTTCACTCCTTTCAAGACCCTGATAAATGACTTTAGCCTTCTTTCTTTCACTAACTCCGTTCCTTGATCTGTTACTCTCTTATCTTGAATTAAATCCATTTGTTCCAGTTCTTCTTCTAATTTTCTAATATAATAATCATCATAATCTTTATTAAAATAAATATTAAATTTCTTTGACAAATCCTCATATGATTTACAATCTGCTGCAATAAACATGAGTAATTGTAGATGGTCTTCTAATACTTCAAACTCCTTATTTTGTGGTTCTCTTTCTTCTACTTCTATCTTATTAATACAGTCTATAAAGTACTTTTTGAACTCATCATGTTTATGAGCCAATTTGTAGTCTAATAAAGGCAATGTAATAATAGTTAATAATCCACTTCCAGTGTTCTTACGATAATGAATTCCAAAGACACCATTTTCATTACTAAATATCCTTTCTTGTGCCTTACTTATAATTTTAAAATCACATTGAACCCCTTCATAGTCTAGACCTTCTTCTTTTTTTATATCTATGTCTATAGATGTATCAAAGAAGTCTCTTATATTATATTCTATAAATGCAGGAGTCATTATCAATTGATTGCTTGTCATATTAATCCAATTTCTTAATATTTTTATATCTTTTTTATCTAGTTTACCCAAGAGGATCCCCGGTAAAAGGAGAATCCCTTGAGCAAGATTATCTATTCTGATTTCTTGGATACTAGTAAATTTTTGAAGTACTTTATACTCTGTTCTTTGACTATAATCTTCTAAAACTTGAATTATCATAGTACCACTACCTTTGTTTTAATAAGTTCCATTTCCTCCAACTCTTGTTTCTCTACTACATAATCATTCCAATCAATATTTCCCTTATTTTCAACTACATTTCTAAAGAATTCAAAAGTTGCTTTTTTACCTTTAAAGAACTCTCTACCTTCTTGGAGTAAATCTGATAAATGGTTTTCTATACTCTTTTTAGATTCTCCATAGGTTGTCTCACTAGGATAGTTGGCTAAATTGATTTCTGCACTTGCTTGTTGTTTCTTTCGTGCCCTACGGATAGAGTCTATGGTACTGATTAAACCATTATCATATAATTTGTTTCTCTCTTCCTTTGCCTTACCCATGACATTGTTTTTCTCACCTTCGATTAAGCCTATATACTGTTTCATTTCTGCAATAAATTCTTTATAATATGTTAAAAACTCTAAGGGTTTAGAATCTAGTTCTAGTTCCTTGTTATCTATCTCCTCTACTAGGCCTCCTGTACAGAAGATTTCTAGAGTTTCTATATAACTATTTAAATTTTTGACTACTGACATGTTCTTTAAGTTGTCAGGTGCATCACTAAAGTACATTGCCCATCTTTTAGCCTCTGGTAGTTCATCAATATAGCAATCTACAATTTCTTTAAAGTTTTTTAGAATTGATTTGTACTCTCCCAAAACCCCTTTATCATCGGACCATTTAAACTCAGAGGTTATCTTGCCTTCAATTCCACATTCACTTAATATTTGGTCCAATCTTTCTAGAGCCTTGCTATACTTGGCAGTTTGCAGATTATAGGCTAGAGTATATGTTTCTTTAACAGTTGTCTTGTACTTTGATGTTGAAAGTTCTTTATAGTTTGTAGCATACTCTAATTCAACGCTATATCTGTTTAGTAAATTGGTTATAGGGAAAATTGGGAATGTGACCTGGCGATACTCATTAGTCTTTTTTATTTCATCTATCTTGTCCTTAATCATCTTTGCTGCTGGTACTTTTATTTCTTTTATATACTCATGGAATAGTTTGATATGGCGGATTCTAAACCAAAGTTCTTCAGCATCATCATCAATTTTAAGCCCCTTTATTATATTAGGACTAAATGAGGAATGTAACTTCCATCCTTCTTCATCATAAATATAATTCATTAGTTTATAAAATTTTTCTAAATTTCTTAAGACATATGCCCATAATTCAATTGGCTCTTCTGTGAATTCAACTAATGAATCCATATCAATTTTTTCCATACATTTTTTACCTTCTTCTAATTTTTCCTTATAGTATATATTTTTAATATCCAGTGCATTTAAGTATGGACCTTCAATAATTTCTCTAAGTTGATTCTTTTCTTCTACATAATCCTTTTCAAACCAATTCTTAACTTTTTCGTACTTTTCATTTAAATCATTAGACTTAATTCTTTCTATAAAACCTTCTGTTTTGCGTATCAATTTTAGAGCAATAAAGAATTCAATCCATTGTTCCAATATCTTCTTTGGCTTAACTCTATCAAATCCATTGAAAAAATTCTTACTCTCAAACTCGTTGATACTCCTTCTGTTATTACCGATAAATGACAAGAGATGAGTAAAAGAACTTGGTATATCNACATCATGACTAGAACTGTTNTCGAANATCCCTGTATTTTTAAAACCTTTTTTCTCCATTATCGTGCCAATATGAACATTTTTCATAATGGATAATAAATCTTGATATTCTCCATCAGAAAGTTTAANATCAGGATCTGAACCCAACTGCTCAATTGTAGCATTATAAATTANCATTTTCTTAAATGCCTTAGCCAATAAGCGAATTTGCTTATAATCCCATTGANTTTTATATATAATAGGTCTTAATATATATCCCTTTTCATCAATCTCTTCAAACCACTTTCTTGCTCCATGGATAAAAAAATCATTTAGTTTTCTTATTTTATCACGATATACTATACCTATTTCATTGGCTGAATCTCTAAAGTCTACCATATCTTTTGAAATAGACATTACTTCTAGTACTTCTTTCTGCAATCTAGATATTTGAAGCGGGATTAAACATTGACCTACTTCTTTGAAATCTCTTTTTACTTTCTCAACAGTATCATCTATAGGTGTATCGGATAAAACAAAAATAGGATGAACTCCTTTGTTTAATAGCCTCCTATCTTGCAAGGCTCTATATAACTTTTCCTCATCTTTTCCCCAAACTATAGTTACTATGTTATATGGATTAACCGTTAGCCATGGTCCTTCTTCAACGGTTGTTCTCATACATTTCACACCTGCTAAATCAAAGGCTTCTATTTCATTGTAGTTTATTTCTAAGGCTCTAATTGAACCCGTCAAAATTCTTGCAACTTCCCCTTCTCTATCTATTCTCATTCCTTCGATGTATTCTTCTAATTCTTGATTTTTTTCTCCATCAGTTAAATAACTAAACTCTCCTCTATCAACTCTATAACGTTTGTTTAGTTGATAAAGATAGGCAAAGTTAGGTCCAATATAAGTTGGCTCAAGTTCCTCATCTCTAACTTCTTCAAAAATATATTCGTAGATTAAATTGGCTGCTTCCTCTACCCCTTCTTCAGGATACAACATACTTACTTGGTCCAAAAATGTTTCTTTTTCAGCACCTATTATATATTCATTATCGTCTACATTGAGAGAATACATTTTTAAGTTTTTTAATAAAATCTCCAAATCAAAAGATGCACCAAAGGCATTTGCAAACAGATTGCCCTGTTGCCTTTCATAACCAACATTATGGAGATACTCACCTAAAGCATCTTTCTTTAATTTTACTGAGTAGAATTCTTTAAAAAGTTTAGTGCCATCAGATGCCTTAGACTCAAGCATTCCCTCTAGTTCATCTTCTGAGTATTTAGATTTTTTTACAGGTAATTGCATGAGCAATGCACTTTTAATTAAATGTCTGTATTTTTCTTTGCAAGTGATATAGTCAAATGCCGCCTTATCAATAAGACTATTTTGAAACCTAGAACTAGTATTTAATAAATCCTCCAATATTTGACCAGTTGCTGAATATTGATTAACTGACATCAGATGGTCTATTTCTGCCATTATTACATTTAACCATCCAAAGTTTCCACCTGCTATAGTGTAAGCCGCTTCAACTAGCCCTTCTGGATAAGATCTCATTTTCCCATCTTCTTTTAAATGCTTCATAAAATCCGAAATATCTGCAAAGGTATTATTCTTCAACTCACATATAGAGATTCTTCTTTCTAAAGCACCAATCCCTTTGATATGATATCCAATCACAGGAGAACAAAGGAGCATAAAGGATGCATTTGGATATTTTTTCCTTGTATCTTCATGTTTAATAGCAGATGAGATAACCTTAATGGCTTCCCCATCAACTCTTTTAATATTTTCTTTATCCTTTTCTAGGCCATATTTTGCAATTTCTCCTGCTGTCTCCACTTCCTCACAGATAATCAGCAAATGATCTATCTTACATGTTTTTAGATACTCTATGGCTTCTCTTACCATATTATCTAATGTCCTCATATCCAGTAATAAATCGTCTTTATTAATTTTATCTAGTTGTAATATATCCTTTAAGTTTTCCCTCTTAAATCCAAAGGGTAGTAGTGCATTCTGTAATTCCTCAATTACCCTTCCTTGCATACTACTATCAGGCTCTTCTGCTAAAAAAGATAAAGCAGTGTAGATTCCATACGCTACCCAGTTATCACTGGTCAAATCCTCATGTAACATTTGAGAATATCGAATAAATATGGGTAGTATGCCATCTTCAAAATTCTCTTTTAAAACTCTAACTTTTTTTGTCTCACCATCTTCAGAAATAATCCATCCCTTATCTATTCCTATTACCTCTGAGATAACTTCAAACCCAATTCTCGACTTACCAATTCCCCATTTCCCGATAACAGGAAATATAGTAGCCATTCCTGCATCCTTCATAGTACCTATATATGATTTAAAAACATTGTAGAATTCTTTTTGTCCTACCATAGGTTGAGTAAGGGGAAATTCACTTGTACCATTAATTGACCATGTGCCCATTCAAATCCCTCCTAAAACTCGATTTTAATAAGTTGTTTCTTCTTATCTCCTAATAATCCTCGTCCATGCCTTGGTTGTCCTTGTTCATAATCTACTATTCTAAATTTACCTTTCTCTACTCCCTCTAAAAAATATCTGTCAATCCATTTCCCAATATCTCCATTAATTTCTGGGGCAATCCTCGATTTTAAAACCTCTCCGACATGTTCTACTGGAAATAGCCCTCTAATATCCTGATAATCCTTAATTAAATCCTTCAAAATATCTACATCATTTAGAAATTCTTCTATAATGAGGCTCTCATAAATATCTATACCAATGTCCTCTTTCAACTTTTCTTTATCTATTTGATATTTTCCTTCACCTTTATCTATAAACCAACCTAGGTATTCAAATAACGTTAAAGGGATTTTTAAGTAAGTTCCTATATCCGATAATGAAGGAGTATCCTTTGTAGTACCTAATATCTCAATATATTCTTCATTGCTTATGTGCAAAATCTCTCTCCAGTAAGGACCTAGAGATTCCTTGCCAAAATCCTTCATAAAATCATTTAGATTAGTAACATCTGTAGTTGGATTCAAAGGATAATACCTTTTTCTATTCAATTCTATATATGCCTCTCTGTTTTTATATAAGAATTTTTTTGGAAATTGAACTCCCCCTCCATTTAAAATCCCAATAATAACTGCTCTAACTCTAATAGAGTATTTTAATAATTGCTTTGCTAATTTTTTTTCCCAGCCTTCATCTCTTTCATAACAAACCCTTAATTTCAAAGCCTCTTCTGATAAGAAATAACCTTCATCATTTAATTGAATGAGATTACACCCTGAAATAATAATTTTCTCCTGCTTTATTTCTGCCCCAAATAATCCATAAAACTCGTCTGATCTTAAAACTCTTCCCCTATCATCTGTGGGGTAAGATAGGTAGTTCTTTGCTATATCATATTTGCTTTTCGATTCCATCTTTTCTGGCAAGTTTATCAAGATTTCAGGCCATCTCTCAATTGAAGAAAAATCATTCCAAAATCTGTCCACCGTTATCCGAATCTTCATAATGTTATCCTCAATTCTTCAATATAGTCTTTTAGCATTGTTTTAAATTTCCTTGCACGATTTTTAATGATAATTCCTTCTGAAGAATACAATCTATCATCGAAGGAAGAATTTAAAACATATTCTCCATCCTTGTAAGTAAATTGTCTTGAATCCATTAAGTCAAATAAAATAGTATCTACTTTTGGAGACTCATTCGGAAATAAATATATATGGTTTCTATCACAAAAATGCTTCACAAAATCTTTTAAATCTCCTATCTTGTTTTCTTTGCCTTTATCGTCGTATATAAATGTTTCTAGGGATTGCTCTGAGTAAGGGTTGCTTTTGTCTTTTGGCCTTAAGGATATACCATTTAATCCCTCTGCCTTATACTCTGAAATAACCATACCTAAAATAACCATATAAATCTTCCAAGGGTGAGACAAAATTTCCTTAATGTCCTCTGTAACCTCGAAGTCATCGTATATATAAGGCGTTAATGTATATCTGTTTTTTTCTTTCAAAGGCACCAATTCTATATTCGAACTTACCTTTCTTTCTTCTATCCATATATCATTAGGAGTTTTTCCTATCTGTTCTACCTCTGTATCCTCAACCTCTTCTGCTAATTGTATAAATTTTAATCGAGTTAAGATTGTTCGGTATTCTGGATAGCCATTAAATATTGCTCTATAAAAGGCTTTGATTTCTTCAGTTTCTAAGATATCCCTTTCTCTAATTAATAGTATTCTATCTGCAAATTTTGGAATATGATCTATAAACTCAAATAAGGATTTTCCATCTCCACTTTGTCCAATTGCATAAGCCTCATGATACACCTTCCATAGGAGATAATCTAGAAGTATTGGATAGGAACATACTAAAGATGATATAAAATCTTCTCTAGTTATCTTGCCACTAAAATCAATCCACTTCTTAGTGATAACTGCCCTACCACCTTTATCTTTAATAAAGTCTAAATCTTCTAAATAAGATAGTGACTTATCATATTCTGTTTCGCCATAATCATATAGATAATCTATTTCTTTAATCAAATTCTTTACATCAAGCATTTTTATCACCTGCTTTCTGTAGTAGTTTCATTTAATTTAGACATATCGAAGTTACCTTCTATCAAGTCTTCTACATCTTGTTTGGCTTCTTGAATTAGTTGTTTAGAAATATCAATACACTCTAACGACTTTTTATATATATCTCCTACCTCATCTTGTATATCTTTGTCAAAAATCGGTATATTAATATTAAGTATTTCCTTTGGAATTACAAAGGTTATACCAGTAGTTCCTTTTATCAAATTTCTTATTTGGTTCTGAATTAATTTACTTCTTAGTAATAAAGTCATAAAAAATGGATTATAATCACTTTTAAATTTTAACTTCAAAATTGTATAGTCATAAACACATTCCTCTTTTGAAGTAAATATATCAACTTTCCCGATTGAAGGACCCCCATAGGTTGTAATTAGTACATCCCCATAATTCACCCTATATTTGGTTTCTACTTTCCTATTAACTAATTTGCACTCTAAATCTATTGCATCATTTTTAATGTTTTTAGTCATCAATATTCTTATTCCATCGTCTGTATATTTGGGAGATGATATGCCGGTTGAATAATCTTCAATTACATTATATAATTTCATTACTTTAAATTTGTTATTATTTAGAAAGTCTAGAGTCTCAAAATACTCTGGATGATAAGATTTTGAATCTATTCTTTCTGTTATATCTTTAGGCTTTACAAATAAATTTATCGGATATTTTGTAAATTCAAGCGAAGGATTTCCAGCATTATTATTGTATAATGATTGATTTTTATCTAATAACAATTGTACTTTTATTATATTTTCTGCTTCCTCCCTTAACAACTTCGATTCTTCCCTTAATTCTTCCGCCCTTCTAACTTTATCTCCAATATATTTTTGGATTTCTGGGGAGGGGATTGGGATTAAAACGTCTTCAAATAATTCATAT
>JGI24708J26588_10002747_pt1 | contig 13184 bp, 7 predicted proteins | sample BioPla1DNA2_FD_26588 | JGI IMG/M metagenome (IMG submission 26588) | reverse complement strand
TTCTTGGATTATTGCAATATCGATTTTGGTGCAGGATAAAGCAAGGTGCTGTAAACTGCCCCTTGTGATTACAACGGCCGGCAATGCCGACCGTGTTTAAGTGGATTTTAAAGTTTGAGGATGTATCAAACGAGGTGCTGTAAATAAGCACCTTTGCTGTGATAGGTGCTGTAGTCTATTTAGAATCCCTAAAATAGGCGAATTTTAAGGTGATGTTCAAGGTGCTGAGCAAAAAAGGAGGGAGAAATGAGCAATAATAAAAAGCGAGTCGTGGCTTGGCTTTACCCAGATATGATAGCGAATATGGAAAATCTGATGAATGCAAATAATATGCGAAATCATACTGAATTTATTGAGCAAGCAGTTGATTTTTATATTGGTTATCTCAATAGTAAAAATAGTACAACTTATCTTTCAAAAATAATCCTGGGAGCAATCCAAGGCACATTAAAAGAAAGTGAAAACAGGAATTCCAGCAATCTTTTTAGGCTGTCGGTTGAGATGGCAATGATGATGAATATTCTTGCTGCAGGGCTTGATATTAGCGAGGAAGATTTAAGAAAACTGCGTGCTAGATGCGTAAATGAAGTCAAGAAAACAAAAGGAAAAATCAAGATGGAAGATGCAATAAAATTTCAGAAAGGGGTTGATGAATAAGAAATGATGGGAGGTTTTGTATGCCAAGATTAATTTTAAAATGTCCATATTTAAGAAAAGGGAGTATTAAAAAATCATCTCATTTATCAAATCTTGTGAAATATATGGCAACACGTGAAGGTGCTGAAAAATTGAATTTAGAAGATGAAAATCTTCCATCCACTAAAAATCAAGAAAAGCTCATAAATCAGATTATAAAAGAATTCCCAAACACTAAAAATCTATTTGAGTATGAAGATTATGTTGAGAATAAAACTATTAAAAATGCGACTGAATTTATTTCAATTGCACTGGAGCAAAACCTTGATAAAATAGGGAAACGCAAAAATTATGTGGATTACATTGCAAGTAGACCGAGGGTAGAAAAATTAAGTTCTCATGGATTATTCACTAGTGGGGATGAAAAAATTGTCTTGAGTAAAGTAGCTGAAGAAATTGCAAATCATCAAGGGAATGTGTGGACTCCAATTATTTCATTAAATCGAGAAGATGCTGAAAGGACGGGCTTTAATAATGCTGAATCCTGGCACAATATGCTTTCATATTTAGCTCCTACAATTGCTGAAAGTTTAAAAATCCCTGTACAAAATTTTCGTTGGTATGCAGCGTTCCATAATGAAAGTCATCATCCTCATGTACATATGATTTGCTATTCAATAAATCCCAGGGACGGGTATCTAACTAAAAAAGGCATTGAAAAAATGAAGTCAGGACTTGTAAACAACATCTTTAAAAATGAGATGCATGAGATTTATATAGAGCAAACAAAGCGACGTGATGATTTAAAATCAGAAAGCAAGAAAATGCTAGAGAAGTTAATTTCTGAGATGAAAACAGGGACCATTCAAAATAAAAAGATTGAAGTTTTGTTTTTAGAGCTTGCTAAAAAATTAAAGGGCGCAAAAGGCAAAAAGGTCTATGGATATTTGCAGCCGGGTATTAAAAATATTGTAGATGAAATAGTGGACGAGCTTTCCAAAGATGAGAGAATTGATAAGGCATACAAGTTGTGGCATGAAATGCGAAATGAAGTTATTTGCAGCTATATGGACGAACCTCCAGAAACACTTCCATTATCAAGGCAAAAGGAATTTAAATCAATAAAGAATATGATTATTTCTGAGGCCGATAAACTCCAAAAGGGCGAAATAAGTTTAAATGAATTGATAAATGTTAACCATACAGAACTGAATATGAATGAATATCATGAGCCGTCAATTGCATTGTTTACAACTCGTTTATTTCATCACATGGGCAGAATTTTTGAGGATAATATGCCACTTGATAAGTCGGGTATAGGATTTAAAATCGATAGTAAACTTCTTAAAAAGCTCAAGAAAAAGAAAGTTGCAGGTGGTCATAAGAGGGATGACCATGAGCAGAATTTACAAATAAATATTTAAAGCAGCCGTTCAAATGAGAGGCTGCTTTTTTTATATCTAAAAATAAATAAAGGAGGATTTTATGGCAAAATACATTCATTTTACAGATGAGCAAAAGCTGAGAGCCAACAGCGTTGACCTTGTTGAATTTTTAAAAATGCAAGGCGAAAATTTACTTCCATCGGGAAGGGAAAAACGGCTTGAAAGTGATCATAGCATTACAATTAGAGGCAACGAATGGTTTGACCATGCGACTAAACAAGGCGGTTATGCCATTGATTTTGTGAGAAATTTTTACGGGCTATCTTTCCCAGATGCAGTGAAAATGCTCCTTGGTGGAGAGCATGGAATAGAGTATTCCAGTAGCAATAAAAAAGAGGAAATTAAAAGGCCATTTAAATTGCCGCCAAGAAATAATAATATGCGCAGGGTGTTTGCATATCTGATTAAAAACAGGATGATTGATAAAGATGTAATCAGCTTTTTTGCAAAGGAAAAACTCATCTATGAAAGCAAGGAACTGTCGGCTGATAAAACGAAAGAATATCATAACGCAGTTTTTGTTGGAGTAGATGAAAATGGTACTCCTTGTCACGCTCACAAGCATGGGATTTATACGCAGGGGAAGAGTTTCAAGGGCAACATCGATAGTAGTAATCCATGTTACAGTTTTCATTATACAGGTACAAGTAACAGGCTTTATGTTTTTGAGGCACCGATTGATATGCTATCTTTTATAAGCATTTATAAGCATTATGATTGGAAAAATCACAGTAATGTTGCACTTTGTGGATTATCTGAAAAAGCGATGCTTAAAATGCTAGAAATCAATCAAAATTTAAATCGGGTTGTGTTATGTTTGGATAATGATAACGCTGGTCAGACTGCATGTGAAAGGTTTGGAAAAATGCTTGAAGAGAAAAATATTAGTTGTTCAAAATTGGTTCCAAAGCTTAAAGATTTCAATGAAGATTTAAAGGAGATGAATAAAATAATAAAGCCACATCATGAAATGGTTATGGCATAGAAAAGGGTGAAAAAATGAACTTTCAAGTATTAATTTTGATAGCCGTCACAGCTATAATGTTTTTGGTTATAGGTGGAATTTCTTGGCTTACACATAACTATACACTAAACGGAATAAAATCTAAAACTGTTGGAGATGGTCAATATGGAGTAGCTCGTTTTGCAACGAAAAAAGAGATTGAGGATACATATGAACATGTTATTTTTAACGTGCAAGATTGGAGAAATGGTAGCAATTTGCCAACAAAGCAAGGACTTGTTGTTGGCTCAAAAATTAAGAAAGGAAAAGTAACAGCGCTTGTGGATACAGGAGATGTGCATTGTCTCATGATAGGTGCGGCAGGTGTTGGGAAAACAGCTTGCTTTTTGTATCCTAATCTTGAGTATGCTTGTGCAAGTGGGATGAGTTTTATTTCAACTGATACTAAGGGGGACCTTGCAAGAAATTATGGGAGCATAGCAAAAGAAAGTTATGGATACAATGTTGCAGTGATTGATTTAAGAAATCCGACAAGAAGTGAAGGCAATAATCTTTTACATCTTGTAAATAAATACATGGATATTTACAGGACTTACAAGAGTAATTTTTCTGCAAAAGCAAAGGCTGAAAAGTATGCAAAAATCATATCAAAGACAATTATTTCAACTGATGGAAATAACGCAGCTATGGGACAAAATGCATTTTTTTATGATGCAGCTGAGGGGCTTTTAACAGCTGTAATTTTATTAGTTTCAGAATATCTTCTGCCGACAAATGAAGACGGTCAAAAGGTTGATAAGAGGCATATTATTTCAGTATTTAAAATGGTTCAGGATTTAATGGAGCCGAGTAAAATTAAGGGGAAAAGTCAATTTCAATTGCTTATGGAAAAGCTCCCGTCAACGCATAAGGCAAAGTGGTTTGCAGGTGCAGCACTCAACTCATCTGAACAGGCAATGGCATCGGTTTTATCAACGGTTCTTTCCAGGCTTAATGCTTTTCTAGACTCTGAAATGGAGCAAATATTGTGTTTTGATACAGCGATTGATACAGAAAAATTTTGCAAAGAAAAATCTGCAATCTTCATTATTTTGCCTGAGGAGGATGTAACGAAATATTTTATGGTGTCATTATTTTTGCAGCAATTTTATCGTGAAATGCTAACAGTAGCAGATGAAAATGGTGGAAAACTACCTAACAGAGTTATGATTTACGCTGACGAGATAGGTACAATTCCAAAAATAGAATCCTTCGAAATGATGTTGTCAGCAGGACGTTCAAGAAGGATTTCAGTTGTGCCAATTATTCAATCCTTTGCACAGCTTGATAAAAATTATGGCAAGGAAGGTAGTGAAATTATAACAGATAATTGTCAGCTAACGATCTTCGGAGGATTTGCTCCTAATTCTGAAACTGCACAGATTTTATCAAAAGCACTTGGTAGCAAAACTGTTATGAGTGGAAGTATCAGCAGAGGGAAAAATGACCCTTCACAAAGCTTGCAGATGATCGAAAGACCACTCCTTACTTCGGATGAATTGAAGTCATTGCCTAAGGGTGATTTTATTGTTATGAAAACAGGAACACATCCTATGAGGACGAAATTAAAGTTATTTTTAGATTGGGGAATTACTTTTGACAAGCAGTATGAAATAGAAGAAAAATCACATCGTAAGGTTTATTATGCGAGCAAAGAAGAGTTAGAATCAAATATTATTTGTCAGACAACGGTGCTGGAATTAGACAATGAAGATGCTTCTGCAAAAACTAATTCAGGTGGAAGTATTTCTTCAATGTTACAACAACAGGCAGATAAGAATAAGCCAATTATTAGAACATAGGGGGTGATATATTATTGAGTTTTTTCAATAATGTGTATCATGAGGAGCTCCCGTCTCGTGCGAAGATAGTTTATATGTACTTAAAGGACAGATGCAATAAAGATGGTGAATGCTGGCCAGCGATTAAAACCATAGCAATAGATACTTCAATGTCAAAAAGTACAGTAAAAAGAGCCATAGCAGATTTAATTCGCTATGGCTTGCTTGTAAAGGAATTCCGATATAGGGAGAACGGAAGTAACTCCTCTAATCAGTATTTTTTAAAAGGATAGGAGTAAAAAATTAAGATTCTCCGCCAAGGGGGTAGTATGCCATTTAGGTGGACCCAGGTGGGGTTCATCATGAACCCCCCAGAAGGTAACACTCTAAGTAATTATTAACATCAGAGAAAGAAAAAATAGAAATATTAAGGATTTGAGAAATTAAAATGAACTGTTGAAAACATTTACAATTTATAGTATAATGTTATATATTGAGTTATATCCATTTATGTTATATTTTTATGGATAATTTAGCTAATTTGTTATTTACATATGGAATTTTATAGATATAATGGTCGAGAAGGAATTGTTATTTTTGTTTTCTGAAGTTAAAGTGTGGGATGGGTGTAGTTAGCATATTAGCATTAATGCGAAGTTAGGGTAAGTCGTGATTTTGAGGATAATGGGAAGTTAAATATAATAGTTTAGCTTGTTAAAAGTGTGTGGAGGAACAATGAATTTTAAAGATTTTAAAGAAACCGATTGTAAATTAATTGATACTTTTATACAATCTAATAATATTGAAGAAATTGAAGAAAATATAAAAATTATAAAATTGTTTAATTTATTTCTTACATCAAATCCTAATTATTTATATAATAAGACATATATTTTAGATTTATTAGAAAAGTTCATAAACAATATTAAAATAATGAAAGGAAGATATAAAATTAGTATAGAATTAGATAAATTGTTTAAATCGTCTGAATATATTAAATGTAATAATGGATACTGTTTTGCTGTTATTGATGATTATTTTATTATTACATCATTAACTAAAATTGGAGGAGATATTTATACTTATTCTCAATTGACTAATTATTTGAGAGAATTAGCAAAAACAAATAAAGACTTGAAAAACAACTTAGAGGTTATTAAAAATAAAGTTAGCAAATATATAAGTTGTAATAATTTATATAATCTATCTAAAAAAATTACAGTAAGGGTATTTTATAATGAATTTGATAGATTGTTTTATTATAAAAATGAAAAATATGATGATTTTATAAAAAAAATTCAGTTATTCATAACAGAGTGTGATAAAATAATTGAAAGTAGGAAAAACAATGAAAAAAAATGAATTGTTTAATTATGTAACTTCTAAAACAAATATTTATAATGCAATATATTCTCTTAATTCTTATGTTTTTGAAAAAGGCCTTTTAGATGATGAAGAAATAAATGTTTATAAACATCCCTACAAAGAACTATTTTTTAAATATACTGATAAAGAACTATTTTATCAATTAAAAGATAAATATAATTTTGATTTAATTGATTGCGTTATAGAAGCATGTCAAAAAAGATTGACTGATATATTTAATAATAATAAGTTATTTGATATTCAAGTTTATTATAAAATGAAAAAATATGATAATGAAACTAATCAAATCATATATAGACCAATACATGCTGCGGATTTAATAACACAGATTTGCATTGTTTCTTTACTTAATGTAATAGCATTTGATGATTCAACAGGATCTAGAGAATTATCAGATGTTAGCGAATTAATCCCATCTAATTTTTATGGAAATATACCATCGCCTGATATTAAACAAATATTTTACGATTGGCATATAAAGTATAAAGAATATAGTCAGGATGTTATTGAAGCTTATAACACTTATGAAAAAACAGGTGAATACAAGTATGAAGTTTGCTTAGATTTAGAAAACTTTTTTCCGTCAATAAATCCAGATATCATATATAATATACTTTTAAAAAAACTTTCTATTGTGTATAAAAATAATTCTGAGGATTTGAAAAAAATATTAGAAAAACTTCTTTTTTTCAATATTACTAACATACACGATTCATATGAAAAATACTATCCTATTAATGAAAATGTTTGTAAAAACTTGGATAAGACTAAGCTTTTAAAAAAGAATAAATATCCATCATTGGGTATACCACAGGGATTACCTCAAGCATATTACTTTGGTAATATTTGCATGATAGAAATTGCAAAACTAATAAATGAGGAATTTAGTGGTAAATCATTTTACTATGTTGATGATTCTGTAATATATACAAATCGTAGACTGAGTGATAAAGAAGAATTTAAAAAATTAATTAGTGAACTTAATAAGAAAATTAACCAAACATTAAATGATTTAATAATTGAAGAATGTAGCAAAAATCCTTTTGACCATTATAAGATCAATATACATGAAGATGAAAAAAGCACCTATTCTGATATTATGAATGAAAAAAAATATGGAAGAAGCTTTTTAAAACAGATTAATATAGGTACTTCAACAGTTACTTTTGATATATTAACTGCAATAGATGAATTACAAGATGAAACTATTCGTGAAAAAACTGAAATGTATTCATCTGCGATTGAGGAAGAAATTAAATATATAAAGGATAAAATAAAAGATCAAAAAAGCAATAAACATAAAAATGAAACTAATGATCTTGAAACATATTTAAAATTATTAAAACGATATAAAAAATTCTTTTCATATCGTTTTAAGCTTATACAATTTAGCCTTGAAGGTTTAAAAGAAGAGGATATTAACAAATACTATGATAAATATAAAATAAAGCAGAATACATTTGACGATAAAAATAAACAAGATTTTTTTGAAATATTTAATGAAGATATTTTTGCTGCAGAAGCTAGCCTATTTTTAAAATTTGCTGATAGGATAGGAAAGAAAAATGAGGTTTATAATTTAGTATCTACTTTTGAAAAAAATATGTGTAAAGATATTCCTGATAAGAATTTATATTTTTCCAAAACACTAAAAAATAATATAATCACTTCAAAAGTAAATGATTCATATGCTTCTTTAAAATCTATGAATTGTAAGTATATTGAAAAATATAGAAAATACCAAACTAAAGATATTTTAAATAATATTAATAATATTATAAAAGATATCAGCAATAAAAAACTTAGTACCACAAAAATCGGCAAAAGATATTTTCTTGTAAAAAAATTGAAAGATAAACATTGCTCATTAGATTCTAAGCTACGTAAATATTCAAAAAAATATGGAAAACTTTCAATAGAAGATATAAAGAAAAATATTATAATTAAACCTAATTCATTTGTTAGTAGAAAATATGATTTTTTAGGATTTGAATTAAAAGAATATACAAAATTTGTTGCTATTAATTCAAACGAGTTTAAACTCAAAATTTTAAACTGTTTAATATCACAAATTTTTTCAGTAGAAGTATCTAATGGGGTAAATATAATTAAGTCTAATAATAGAACTTTAACGTACTTAGAATTAAGAATTTTAATGTATATACGAAATAAAAATTCAAAATATCGTAAAGCAATTGATTTTATCCAACAAGTTATTAGTGACAAGAAAAGTAGCCATACAAATGATAAAATAGATTATTCAATATTAGAAGNTTTAAATATATTCAGAACATATGTCAAATATCCAGAATATATTGATCAATTAATTATTACTCATAAGTACATAACTAGTGTTTGGAAGAATGGGNCAAAAAATTTATATTTTTATACTTTGCATAATCAGGAACATTCCGTTGAATTAATACGTTTTACTATATCTATTTGTAAATCAGTAGATTTTTTGAAGATTAAAGCAATTGATTATTATATTCTTTTTTTAGCTTGTTATCTTCATGATATATCAATGATATTACAACCAAATTTCAATTCATTTATAACAGATAAATATGATGCAGAAATACTATTTACTGAATGGAAAGAACAATATGATAAAATGCAAGATGACAAAAGCATTTCAGAGAATTTAGTAGTAAAGAATTTTATATTAGACTGGTATAAAAGAGTTGATGAATATTTTGAAAATGATATTCGTTCTAAACATGCTAAAAACAGTTCTAATTTCATAAAGAAAACTCATGATTTAGATTATATTGATTGTGCAATTAGAAATATCGTTGCTAATGTATCAGAAGCACATGGATATGATGAGGGTGATGTTTATGGTTTAAAATCTAAAGGACAAAGTGAAGCAATCAATATTAAATTTTTAATGATATTATTAAGATTAGCAGATTTAATGGACATGTCAAAAGATAGAGTAAGTTTAAACATTATGAAACTTAATATTGAACAAATGAATAAAATTTCTCAATTTCACTGGATTTCACATGCAGCTATCGATACATGTGAAATAAAACCTAAATATGAATATACTATTCCAAAAAATAAAGATGGTAATAAAACTAATTCAGAAATTGAAACATATTTAAATAAAAAATACTTCAATGAAAAAATAATAGTACATTTATATTTAAATTCAGAGAATTTAATGACAGTCAAAAGTAAGGAATGTAAAAATATTGAATGTAAATTTAATATAGATAAAGAAAGTGATGACTATAAAGATATTATAAGTTTGAAAATGTTAAATAAAATAGATGCTAAAGAGCATAAATGTAGAGATAAATGTAATTTTATGTGTAAATGGATGTGTACAAAAAATGAATGGCTAATTAAAGAACTTCAAGCTTTAAATAAATATTTATCACGAAATGAAGATAATAATTTTAATACAGAAATATATTTAAAAATTCACATGCAAAACACAGGCGCAATTTCAAAAAATTATCTTGACACTATTTACGATTATATAAAATAGTTGTTTGACGATATATTCTTATAATGATATAATTTTTATTGACATAAGGAGATTTTAGCATGTTTGATTTTGGAAATGCAAATAATGCTCAAAAAGAAGCGATAGAAACTGTTGATGGCCCTGTTTTAATTACAGCAGGGCCTGGGACGGGTAAAACATTTACTTTAGTACAACGAACTGTATATATGATACAAGAGAAGGGAATTTCACCTGAAAAAATTTTAATAGCAACATTTACAGAAAAAGCTGCAAAAGAATTAGTTACTCGAATAACAAATGAATTAATGAAACGAGGTATATCTGTAAATATTAATGAAATGTATATTGGAACTTTTCATTCAATATGTCTTCGATTAATTAAAGAATATCTAGAATTTACGCAATTGAAAAAGAACTACAGACTACTTGATAGCTTTGACCAACAGTATCTTATTTTTCAAAATATTGCAAAATTTCGATATATTAATGGCTTTGAAAATGTTATTACAACAAAAGGAGCATGGAAACAATCAAATGAAATATGCAATTGTGTTAATAATCTTAGCGAAGAATTAATTGATTACAATCTGCTTCTTAACGATGCTAATTTTAAAATACATGTTTATGGAGAAATAATGTATTTATATTATCAATTATTATTAGAAAATAATATGCTGGATTTTGCTTCAATTCAAACTCAAGTATACTGGCTACTAACAAACAATCCTAAAATACTTAATGAATTACATGAAAAAATACAGTATATTATGATTGACGAATATCAAGATACAAACTACATACAAGAACAGCTAGTGTTTTTATTAGCTGGTAAAAACAAAAACATAGCTGTTGTTGGTGATGATGATCAAGGTTTGTATCGTTTTAGAGGCGCAACAATTAGAAATATTCTTGAGTTTCCAAATAAATTTAATAAATGTATCTGTAAACAGATTTCACTAGTCATAAATTATCGTTCAGATAGTAAAATAGTTAATTTTTATAATGATTGGATTTCTACAACAAGTGGTGCTAATTTTAAATTTGAGTGGGATAAATTTAGATTTAATAAATACATTCAACCACATCAAATTAGCACATTAAATAGTCCAACTGTTATTAAAGTGTCTAGCCAAGATAATGAAGATGAATGGCATGAAAATATATTGAAATTTATAAATCACTTACAATCTTCTGGCAAAGTAGTAAACCTTAATCAAATTGCTTTTCTATTTAATTCAGTAAAAAATATTAAAGTCAAGAAATTAGAGTCATATTTAGAAAATCACGGTATAAAAGTCTATTCCCCGCGTTCTGATATGTTTTTTTACAGATATGAAATAAAATTAATTATTGGAATTTTGATTCTAATGTTTCCTATTTACACAAAAAATATTGGTAGTCGCAATTTTAAATTTGTTGACGAAAGACTATGCCAATATTATGAAAGTTGTGTTCAACTCGCTATACCAGAACTTAAGAAAAAAGAAAATTATAATCTATTAAAATGGATAAAAGAACATGGTATTATACATACAAATTTGACTAAAAATACTGACTATGCATTTTCGGGACTCTTATATCAAATGTTTAAATACTCCCCATTTGCTGAAATTTTAAATATGGACTTAAATAATGGAGCTGTTGATTTACGCCCAGTTAGAAACATTGCTATGTTATCTCAGATCATCGCTAAATTTGAATATTTACATAGAGTTAAGTTGTTTTCACAAAAAAGCATTGATGATACAGTTGAAAAGTTTTTTAATATGTATATGCGCTTTTTGTTTAATGGTGGTATAAGTGAATATGAGGACGATTCTGAATATGCTCCAAGTGGATGTGTATCATTCTTAACAATTCACCAAGCAAAAGGTATGGAATTTCCTATTGTAGTGGTTGGCTCATTAGGTAATACTCCACGAAATAGAAATTCCTGTATTGCTGAAGAAATTAAGCAGAAATATTTTCACAGAAAATCATTTGAACCACTCGGCCAAATTAAGTATTTCGATTTTTGGAGACTATACTACACAGCATTTTCAAGAGCACAGAATTTACTAGTTTTAACTTGCAATGAAAAGAATGGTCATGGCCGTCAACCAAGCAAGTACTTTGAAAATCCTTATAGAAATCTTATTAGCTTTGAAAGTGATGAGTTTGATATAAATGAATTTGATTTCAAAAAAGTTAAAAAGGTTAATTTAAAAGAAATGTATTCTTTTACTTCTCATATTTCAGTATATGAAGGCTGTTCTTTACAGTATAAATTTTTTAAAGAGCTTGGATTTACACCAATACGTGTAGGTGCCACAGTGTTTGGTACACTAGTACATCAAACTATTGAAGATATTCATAGAGCTGCTATTAGAAAAGAAGAACATCTTATAACTACTGATAATATTAAATCATGGTTTGATACTAATTATGCTAGTATTTCAAAAAGTGAACATACTTATTTATCTGAGCCTCAAATAAAAGCTGCATATAATCAAGTTATTAACTATGTTAACAGACAACATAATGATTGGTCAGTAGTACAAGAAGCAGAAGTCGAAGTTAGCCTTGTTAAACCAAATTATATACTTCAAGGAACAGTTGATTTAATTACTGGCGATAATAATACCGTTGAAATAGTTGATTTTAAATCTGAAAAAAAGCCTAATCTTGTAAGAGATCGTGAACGAATAGAGCACTATAAAAAACAATTACAAATATATGCACATCTTGTTGAAGAAAAGACAGGTAAAACAGTTAGCAAAATGCATTTATATTATACTGGTGCAGAAAATGAAAATCCTAGAATTACATTTAAAAAAGATAAAACATCTATAGATAAAACAATTGAAGAATTTGATAATATTGTTGACAAAATACAAAGAAAAGAATTTTGTAAAAAATCCAAGTCGCAACTTATTTGTGATAACTGTGACTTTAGATATTATTGTAATCATTAAATATAAGGAGTTTTAAATATGAATGAGCAAACAACAATTGATGGAGTATATGAATTTGAACAGAAACCTCCTATAAAAGGTTTTCCTGAACTTCATTGGACTGGTAAAAGGCCTTTTAAATCAACACAATACTTCCCTGCACAATTAAAAGAAACATATGGAACTGATAAAGATGGTTGGTTTAATAAAATATTTTGGGGCGATAACTTACAAGTTATGAGTCATATGCTTAAAGAGTATCGTGGGAAGATTGATTTGATTTATATTGATCCTCCATATGATAGTAAAGCTGATTACAAAAAGAAAATAAAAGTTAAGGGACAAACTGTCACTAATGATAGTCTTGCTTTTGAAGAAAAACAGTATGGAGATATATGGACTAATGATGAATATCTGGATTGGCAACCCTTTATTGGACAAAATTACTCCGAACAAGAAATCACTTTAACTACAGTTCTTATCCAGCTGATTTCAAAGTGTTTAACCCTCTATATTCCACTG